>MDTD01071109.1_pt1 | contig 33867 bp, 33 predicted proteins | sample 811221 | NCBI WGS metagenome assembly MDTD01 (sample SAMN05326646, study PRJNA326480) | marine metagenome | isolation source: seawater | place: Pacific Ocean: South West | collected 2011
AGAAAAAGGTCGAAAAGCCAAAAAAGCTCTCCGATCTCTGGGTTCTCTCCACTTGGATACTATATGCATGAATAGAATGGGTCCCAAAAGAGACCTGATCGGAATGCTTCAGGAGCAATCACAGAACAGGTCGAGGTTTGCTTTCAGGCGCTCTTGGAGGTCACCCTGGAGCAAAGTTCGTTCTCAGGCAATCAAGTTGACCGAGTCGGAGAACGAACTTTTGAAAGTATTTTTGAAAGCAGTTCGTCGGTTTTAGTGGAGCATCTATTTCAGTCCATGCATTAGAAATCCGAAGGCGAAGAACACGAAAGCGAAAGCTATGTGAACTGCGTCCGTGGACTGTAGCACGAAGTGATTGGCGAAGCCGATGCCGGCTAAGAAGAAAGCAAACATCCCAACATAGTGCCAGGGATTCGGGTTTTGATCGCATGCTTGCCATCCAGCAATGGTCAGCAACGCATAGACCAGGATCAGAGTAGACATGTGCTTAACCTCCATGCTGTTCATTGCAATGATTTGCTCAGGAAGGTTGTTTAATCGACCACTGTCTGCGAGTCATGATGTAGACGGTGCTAGCGATAGCACAGGCACTTCCAGCAAGAATAATGGTCTTCTCCGGACCGATGGTTTCGATCAGCCATCCGAAAGTTGGTCCTCCCAGGGCGAACATCCCGAAGTACGAGTACATCCAGAACATGGTCGAGATGCTGCCGCGCATGCGATCATCCACGAAGTTCTGGATGAAGGCATGGCTTCCGATCAGGACGATGGTCATGGAGAAGCCCACCGGGACTATCAAAATCAAAGACCAGGTCAGGGAGAAGGTCTGGGCAAAGAGGGCAAAGAATAGTGCGTATGAAACACCTGCCACTCCCACCATGCGATTTACCGCACGAACGCTGTCTTTGCGAGCGGTTATATAAGCTAGAAGAAGAGAGCCGATCATGGCTCCTGCTTCTGAGATGGCTATGAGAAGCCCGTTCAAGCTGCCTGTTCCGCCTAGCTGAGCCGTAAATACCGGCATCAGTGGAACATAGATTCCGCAAAAGCTCATCACTGCCACGAAGAAGAGCGTGTTTCTTATTGCCGGTGTTCCATAGGCGAAGCGAAAAGCTTCCCCGATTCCCGGTGAGTCTTCCTTGTCTCTCTCTTCGGGTATGATTTTTCTAAGAGTGATCAGTTCGAATAGATAGGTGAGGGCGTTGATGGCAAAGCATCCGGTGGCGCCAAGGAAAGCGAGCATCATGGCTGCTATGGCTGGACCACCAACTCGTCCGCTGTAGAAGAGCAGGCTATCCAGGGAGAAAGCATTCATGATGTCTTTCTCTTCCACCAGCTGCGGGATGATGGCAAATCTGGCGGGGATTTCGAAGGCGACTATGGTGCCGAAAACAGCTGAGAGGGCATAGAGGTGCCATACTTCCAGCAGTCCGGTGGCGGAGAGGATGAGCCAGGTGAGGCTTACTCCGAAGGCGAGGAATTGGGTAGCGACGATTATGCGCTTTCGGTCAAATCGGTCGGCTGCCCATCCACCTGCAAGTCCAACTACGATCATGGGGACCTGGAAGCTAAACAATATGGTCCCGAGCACGAAGCTGGAACCGGTCATCTGGTATGCGATCCAGGCTACAACAATCTCTTGCATCAGCGACCCGGTCAGGGAAGCGAAGACTCCCAGGCAGTACCATCTGAAGTTCCTGCTGGATAGCGAACTGAAAGTCCTGCGTGCAAGTATGCTAAGCCCGGTATCTTGCTTTTCTGCATTGATACCCATAATTAGTCTCCGATGGGGAGTTAGAGTTTTGGAAGTGCGTTTTTTGTTGGTGGTTGTAAATGAAGAACGGAAAGTATAGATGTAAGCTACTGTTTCTTGGAACTCTGAGGCAATCAAACTCTCTTTTGAGTTTATTTAATAGATTCAAGCAACATCAGGAGCTATGTTCTTGATCACGTTCCTGATATTGGATCTCAAGGGTTTTGGCGGGAAAATCTGACTGTTAGTTGTCATAGCGCGGCTATCGCTAGAAATCGTCTGAGACTTCAGCGATGTGTTTTTGTCTAAGCGGTATCGTATATGGTTCTATTTGCCAGAGCTTGGTCTGGGAGGAAGAACTGCCATAGACTGTATATTGCACCCGGCGGCGGCATCCATAACGGCTACCACGTCCTTCTGGAGGGCGTCTTCGTCCGAATTCAAGATCAGAGGCATGTCTTCGGTCTGATTCTTTTGCTGTTCTGCCTGAATGGCGCTCATGATATTCCTGGTATCTTTAGGCTCAATGTTGACACCGTTGATGCTAATTCTTCCGTCAGCACTAACATCCGCATTGATCTTCGGTTTCTTGTCGTCCTTGGGTGGTTCTGTCGATATTGTCGGCGGAGACACTTTCAAAACAGCCTGGTTCACCAGGGGTGCAATCAGAATCATAATAACCAGAAGGACCAGAAACACGTCCGTCAATGGAGTTACGTTGATTTCGGTGAAGGACTCACCAGCCTTACCGCCCATTGCCATAGGTCAAAATTCCTCAAGAGCAAACCAAACCAATCTGATCCTAACATTGCGGATCAAGACTAATATTATCGTGCTTATCTCTAAACTGCCACCTGAAAAACCCTGTAAGTAAAGTAAGTTCCTAACCTCTCACAGCTTCGCTATTAGATTCTTGTCAACTAGGGCTCTCTGCTTATTCTCTCTGGATGGGGCTTGAGCAGATTTATGGTGAGGTTAACCGCTGTAAGAATGGGGCAGACGTAGATGTCAAGCGGGATGAGTAGTTATTAGTCATTTGAGCTGGAAGCAATGGACTTGATATGGTTTTGATATCTATTCGTTCTCTCTCTGTTTTCATCTAATTTCAACGGCTACCTAAAAGACAGCAACTACTAAAAACAATAAAACCCGTCCACCAGACGTGTGTACCGGCGTGCCCCTGGAACCTTTGTCGGGTTGTCAGGTGCGTGTCTGTTTGTCGGTTGTGTCTTGTAAAGCAGCTCAAATCTTCAAGGAGACTGTAATATGGGAAATAAGAAATCCCCTGTATTGGGCATCAGAAAAATGCGCCAAAAGCCTAAGATTTTGATCCACGAACACCTGGATTGCTCCCTGCGTCCTCGGACGATGATGGAGTTCTGGGATGCTCTCGGATTTGATAACGCTCAGATTCCTTTTCCCGCGGATGTTGTCGGTCCCTGGGACAATGCCAAACAAGCAAGTGGAACTCGGCGCCGGCAACTGAGAGCGGAAGCGGTCGGAAATTATCAGAGTTTCCTGGTCGGTTTCGCCAGCAAGTCGCTTGCTAACTATGTGCGGGCAATCGTCGATCATGTTCTGCCCCTCATGCAGACCGAGCAGAACCTGAGACGAATCACCCGGGACCGCATCGCCGACGCTGCCAGGGACGGCATCATCGGGATGGAACTGCGTTTCGCTCCCCAGCTACACACCTTCGGCGGGCTTTCCCTCGAGCAGGTGATGGACGCAGTGATCTCGGAAGTCGATCAGTCGCCTTTCCCGGTCAAGCTTATCGTCTGTGCTCTGCGTCATGAAGACGCGGAAATGGCAAAGCGTCTTGCCGACCTCTCCATCAAGTATCGCGGATATGTCGGTGTCTTCGACCTGGCTGCCGACGAGGAAGCCAATCCGGGCGTTCTCGAGTGGTGGCTTCCCGAAGCACTTCGCGTGCGTGACACCACCGGAGGTGACACGAGTCTGACCATCCATCTTACCGAGACACGGAAAGCGACCGAGCGTGATAAGCGCCTGATTCGCGAAAACCGCATCGGTCGGATTGGCCACGGCATCCAGGACGAGTGGTCCGAGGTTCGCGAAGTCTGCCCGACTTCGAACGTGGTCACAGGTCAGATTGCTTCTTTCGCTCAGCATCCCATCGATTCGTTCCTGAAGCAGGGCGACCCTGTGACGGTGAACACCGACGGCACTTTGTTTACCGAGGTTCAGCTCTCCGACGAGTATCGGAAGTTGCAGGAAGCCTTCGGATGGACCGAAGCCGACTTCCTCAATGTGAATCTCACGGCTCTCCAGTGCGCAAGCTTTTCCGAAGCTGACAAGGCTGTGATGAAAGCTGCTCTCGAAGCTGGTTACGTCCACTGATTCGGTCCAATCCGAATTAGATTCAAGGGTGTTAGCAGCAAAGTTTTGATTATGGGCTTAGCAGTAGACCGGTAGCGATAAGTCGCGCCGGTCTACTCCCCGTTACTTCAATTTCTCCAAAATAGGAAACGTGCCATGCTATTCAAAGTGGACACGCTATATGGTCACGTCGTCGAAGAGACTGATGACGGACTCGTTTATCAGGACGACGGCAGCCCGGTAACCGCTGAAACGGTCCGACCGTGCAAAGGCTGTGGAGCTTGTATCAAGAATGGTGAGCAGGACCCCTGTATCGCCAACCTTCCCGGTACTCATGCTGCTTGCTGCGGTCATGGTTGCGAGACGACGGTGACGGGTAAATCGAATCCCGGCTATGTCGCGCTGGAGGATGGACGCACCTTTCGTTTCTCCGGCACCGTCGGTGGTGAAAGAATTCGCCAGGTTGTGGAAGCCGTTCTAGCCGGCGAAGCTCTTCCCGAGGGATTCGAGATGGACGAGGAAAAGATGTGGTGGCATGGCTTGACCGATGCTCAGCGCGCCTACGTCTATGCAAACATCAAGCAGTCCATCTTTGACCTCGTGCGGGAGCTTACCGATGGTCAGTTTCCCCCCGACGACTACCTGACCACCGACAACATGTGGTACGAAGGTGTTGATGAAGATGCACGGAATCGCGTGATGGCTGCCATGGGTCCGCTGATGGACCGACTGGCTGAAGCCGCTCGCGAAAACGCCCGACGGCTCCCGTGAAAACGCCTGACGGCTCCCGCGTTCTGCGAACCAGGTGAATAGAAGCCTGTCAATTTTTGCGGGGGGAGAAGACCTTATTGGTTTTCTTCCCCTGCTTCTTTAAGGCCAATACTACTATAAGAAACAGTAAAAAGTGCTGGGGCAAGAATATGCCGAATTGGCATAAAGATCTGGGAAATCCTATGCCAAAGTGGCATAAACACAGGTGCTGGGACAAGAAAATGCCGAATTGGCATAAGATCTAGGGAAATCCTATGCCAAAGTGGCATAAACGCAGGGGGTGGGGCGAGAATATGCCGGATTGGCATAAGATCTAGGGAAATCCTATGCCAAAGTGGCATAAGCACAGGTGTTGGGACAAGAATATGCCGGATTGGCATAAAGATCTGGGAAATCCTATGCCAAAGTGGCATAAACGCAGGTGTTGGGGCGAGAATATGCCGAATTGGCATAAAGATCTGGGAAATCCTATGCCAAAGTGGCATAAACACAGGTGCTGGGGCGAGAATATGCCGGATTGGCATAAGATCTAGGGAAATCCTATGCCAAAGTGGCATAAACATCGCGGCATAGGATGGAAATATGCCAATACTCTTCAGGCCTGATTTGTTAGTAGAGTTAGCGCAGAGAATCTGGGTAATTTCCTTGGCATTTAGTTGCTTCTTGGCTACGCGAGCGTAAGAATGAGGAGATGCGAGAATCGTCCGCGCTTCCGCCTTTTCATCTACGATAGGGCTAGCGCAACCCGGCTGTGAAGCGCTGTAACTGAGCCTGTAAATCGTACTTTACAGCGATAGTTACTGTTAGGAAGTGTTTATCGCTTGACGCCAGTTTCTCAGGAATTTGCAATCCGCCATAAACCCAGAAATTTAGTACCTCTAGTTTTTGCACCGGTGAACTCTGTTCACTGCGAGGTTGGCGGTCCTTTGAACCTTGGTGTGATCAAGCGTGTCCATGTTAATTTAACAACTGAAAAGGTAATCCAGAACTATGGAAATCATCATCTACGGCGTAATCGCCTTCTTCGTCCTCTTCACCCTGGTTTTGCTCTCTTTCGGCACGTTCTTTACGGTCGAACAGAACAACCTGGCTGCCGTCGAGCGTTTCGGCAAGTTCAAGCGTATCGCCGGAGCCGGTCTCGGCATGAAGATCCCTCTGATCGACAGCGCCAAGCGTCGGCTCTCCCTGCGTATCCAGGAACTGCCGGTGCGCGTCGAGACCATCTCGTCGGACAAGGTGAGCGTCAGCATCGAGGTCACCATTCAGTACCAGGTCCTCGAAGCACGTGCGGAGCAGGCTTTCTATCGGCTCAGCAATCCGGAAGGCCAGATCCAGTCCTATGTCTTCGACCAGGTCCGTGCTGAGGTGCCCGAGATCGAGCTCGATGAGGTCTTCACCAACAAGGAGAAGATAGCCGTCGCGGTCAAGGAAGAACTCGCCGCCGCCATGGACGACTTCGGCTACCAGATCATCAACGTCCAGGTCACCGATGTCGACCCGGATGCGAAGGTCAAGGCGTCCATGAACGAGATCAACGCCGCCAAGCGTGAGCGCGCCGCCGCCGAGGAACGTGGTGAAGCCGACAAGATCCTCAAGGTCAAGCAGGCTGAAGCCGAAGCCGCGAGCAAGGCTCTCCAGGGTAAGGGTATCGCCGACCAGCGGAAAGCCATCGTCGACGGTCTGCGCGAGTCGGTCACCGAGTTCCAGGACGCCGTGCCGGGTGCTTCCGCTGCCGACGTCATGAACCTGGTCATGATGACCCAGCACTTCGACACCGTCAAAGAAGTCGGCGCCGATGCTCGCTCCAAGGTCATCTTCATGCCCTATGCTCCGGGCGCTGTCAACGACCTGAAGGACCAGATCGCTACCGCCGTCATGACCGGCGCCGAAGCCAGTGGTCCTGACGCCGAAAATCGGGGTGGTGCTCAGCACTAACCGATTTTGTAGATAGGCTGATTATGCCTGATTGCTAGTTTTCGTTGTGTGGGTGGAGCTTCTACCCACACAATTTCTTTTTCGTTTTAAATAACTATAAGATATAATAAAAACCTTGTTGATACTTTCCTGGCATTTTCATCAGATTAGAATCGCAAGTTTCTATGGACGGTTTCACTTTTAATAGTCAGGGATCTGCACCGCACTGCTATGAATTATAAATAGCCAGTTTTGCTGGAATTAGAAGCTCCGCTATCTGATAGACTTTGTTGCATGGTCAGGTCAATTGGGTGAGCGATGAATATTCAGGGATTACTTTCCAGGGAAGAGCTAAAAGAGTTCGCCGCTAAAATGCATGCCCAGGGGAAGAAGATTGTCACCACTAACGGCTGTTTCGACATCCTCCATATAGGTCATGTGAGGTCTCTCAAAGCCTCTAGAGCGCTTGGAGATCTGCTTTTGGTTGGTATCAATAGTGATGGATCTGTCAGGCGTCTTAAAGGGGAAGATAGACCGATCAACAATGAGGAAAACAGAGCCGAGATGTTGCTTAGTCTTGAATGTGTCGACTATGTCACCATATTCGATGAAGGCACGCCGGTTGAGTTTCTTGAAATAGTCAAACCGGACGTCCATGTCAAAAGCGCTGATTATAAACCCGAGGACCTGGAAGAGACTCCGGTGGTTGAGGCCGGTGGAGGTCGAATTCACATTCTTGAATTGATTCCGGGGCATAGCACAACCAATATCGTAGATCGCCTTAAATCCTCAAGTTAAGAGACAAGGAAGGCTAACTAAAAGGCAGAGAATTATGATAGATTCTCTGCCTTCTGATTTAGGATTCTGATTGCTTAGTTAAGTCGTCTACACGCCTTGCTTTTCTATGATGGCAATTTTCTGGCGAGCGGTTTCGCTGTATTCGGCTTTTTCAGAGATTTCCAGGGATTTCTTGAACTGCTCTTTAGCCTCTTTTAGACGATTTTTTCTAACTAGAATCAGACCGGTTCTGAAGTAAGCTTCTCCCAATCTGTAGTCGTTTTTGATAGCGTCTTGGTAGGCGACCATGGCTTTATCGTAATCTTTTTTGATTTCATATACGGTGCCCAGGTTGTAGTGGGCGGTGGCCAGGTCAGGCTTCAATGAAGTGGCGGTTTGCCAGTTCTTCAGGGCGCCGTCATAATCTTTTTGCGCTCTGAGAGCGGCGCCGATACCATTGTAGGTGAAGGCATCTTTCGGGTTTATCGCCAGAGCCTTACGGAACTCAGATATAGCTTTATCGTACTCGTGCCGCTGGTTATAAATCAGACCCAGGTTACAGCGAGCTTGACCAAGCTCCGGGTTTGCTTCTATGGCGGCGTTGTAGTCTGCAATAGCCAGGCTCAGTTTACCGGTGAGGTGATTTTTAACAGCTCGGTTGTAGTATTCAGCTGCTTTTTCTTTATCAACCTTTTTAGGTGCTGCGGGAACTGGAGGAGCCGATTCTTCAGCTGTGTTAGCCTGGGCGGTCTTAACGCTTCCGCCGTTATCGAGATCGAGCAGATTGTCAGCTTTCTGCGCGCTGGCGGTGGTCTTAGCAGGGGTGCTGGTCACCGGTGCCTGGTAGACGGTTTTCATGCTTGAGCCGTTCACTGGGGTAAATGAACCGGTGTTGCTAACCGGTACCACCGCTCCTGACTGGGCTGACAAAGTGCTTGTGTTAACTACCGGTGCTGCTGCGGTCGGCGCGGTTGCCGGAGTAGCAGTTATGGCCGGAGCTGCTGGGACAGGAGCTGATTGAGCCGGTGTCGAGGGGACCGGGGCAGATGCGGCTTGTTTCTGGGCTGAATCTTTTGAAGAGAGCCAATCCCAGCCGCCGGACTGGTTGGAACGGTTTGACTGGATTGACTGGCCGGTCGGAGCCGCAGACTTGATCTGTTGTTTTTGAGGCGCCGGGGCGGACTCTTCTTGTTGAAGAGGGGCATCAACCTTTATCGGATTAACCGACTTAGGTGTGGTGGGTCCGTTTATTCCTGTCACGCCCGGAACTTGAAGAACTTCCTTTTTGATAATTTGATTGGGATCAGCACCGGCTGGAACTTTGATTGTCCGCCGTTCACCCCAGCCGGCAGCCTTGTTAGTATGCTGCTTGGTTTGATTCAAGGCTTTCAATGCTTCTTCGTAACTGAGTTCTTTGGCGCTTGCTTCAGGGGCCAGGGAAATGCTTCCGGCCAGTAAAGCGGCAAGGCTTATCAGTCTGAGGGTGGTGCTTGTGGTTGGAAAAGAATTTGCCATCACAGGTCTCTCCGAATCAAATATAGAGCTGTTTTTTCAAGGGGCAAAGTGTACTAAAGGCTTCCTGACATTCCAAGGTAATATAGTTAAGTTATAAGCCATGTTATGCACATTGCCCGCCATCTGGCTTATGATTTAAATTCGAAAAGGGCTAATGGAACAGGCGTTGCTAATGATCGGAATCTTCAGGTTTTCCCATAATATGAGAAATTCCACACTTTTAATCGCTATCGCAACGATTGTCCTTTTCTCGCCGGCGGCGCTTGCAAAGAAGAAAGAGCAAGAGAGGTTGTTCTGGGGCAAAAAGCCGCCTATCTACCTGGAAGAGCCCCACGCCATTCCCCGGGGAGGGCTCGTCCCGCCTCCAGGAGAGCATACCTACTATCCGGTCAGGCAAGACGGGCAAAACTATGTCTTGAATGTAGATATTAATGTGAACATGACCCAGGCCCTCAATCGATTTTACTTCGATCCGAAGTGGCGAGGGGAAGAGTGGGTGCCTTACGACCAGGTGACGTTGATAGAGCGTGCCACCAGGATGATGAGTACATGGAAAGAGTATGATGAATTCTCGCAATTTAGAATCTTCAACGGTTTCCATAAGTTTTTCGAGAAGTATTCCGGGTATGGACCGGGCTAACAGGGGTTGTCATGGGTGATAAGCGTGTTGACCACATAGCGGTGGCGGTTTCCAGTTTGGAAAAGGCGTTACAGTTCTACAAAGAGCAGCTTGGTATCAAGCTTATTGATATTGAGACTGTGGAAGAACAAGGTGTCAAAGTAGCAAAGCTGGATCTGGGTAATACCCATATAGAGCTGCTTGAGCCGCTGGGCGAGGATACTCCTGTAGGCAAATTTATTGCTAAGCGAGGAGAGGGTTTGCATCATATCTGCTTTGGTGTTGATGATATTGAAAGCGGCATCGAAAACTTGAAAGATTGCGGCGTCAGGCTCATAGATCAGAGTCCTAAAATTGGAGCCGGCGGCGCCAAGATAGCTTTTGTCCATCCAAAGAGCACCGGTGGCGTGCTTCTCGAACTTTCCCAGCCCTCCCCGGAAAGATCCTCCAATACTTCAGGCGATCATTGAGCCTGGCTTGTTTTCAGCAAAATCTCCGATAGATTTGTGACCAATTATTAGTTAATTGTCTATATTTATAGCTTCATGGCGCATTTGCTGTTAATTTAGGCAGATATCTATATAGCCCATACCGCCTTTCGGAGGCATAGAGGACAGACCATGCCAGTGATGACTGAAATGTCGAAAATTGAGAAAGCTCTTGGAGATAAAGCTTCCTTTTATCTTGAGCACAAGTGCAAAGGTATCGACAAAGATAACCTGCATTTGCCAGGCCCTGACTTTATCGATAACGTTTATTCGATTACGGATCGTAACCCCCAGGTTCTGAGAAACCTGCATTCTATTTTTAACCACGGTAGATTGGCCGGAACCGGCTTTCTTTCAATTCTTCCTGTAGACCAGGGAATTGAGCATACCGGTGGTGCTTCATTCGCTAAGAACCCCATCTATTTTGACGGTGAAAATATCGTCAAGCTCGCTATTGAAGGCGGTTGTAACGCTGTTGCTACCACCTATGGTGTGCTTGGTTCGGTGGCTAGAAAGTATGCCCACAAAATTCCTTTCATCGTCAAGATCAACCACAATGAGCTTCTTACCTATCCAAACACATTCGATCAGATTGCTTTCGGTACAGTAAGAGAAGCTTGGGAATTAGGAGCTGCTGCTGTAGGTGCCACCATTTATTTCGGCTCCGAAGAATCCAACAGACAGATCCAGGAGATTGCTAAAGCTTTCCACGAAGCTCATGAACTGGGTATGGCCACAATTCTGTGGTGCTACCTGCGCAACCCCGGCTTCAAAAAAGATGGAGTGGACTACCATACCGCTGCCGATCTTACTGCCCAGGCTAACCACCTAGGTGTCACCATCGAAGCGGATATCATCAAGCAAAAATTGCCTGAGAACAATGGCGGATTCAACGCTATCAACTTCGGTAAAACAGATTCTCGAGTGTACTCCGAATTGACCACCGATCACCCCATCGACCTGACTCGTTATCAGGTCGCTAACTGCTACATGGGTAGATCCGGTTTGATCAACTCTGGTGGACCTTCCGGTGAAAACGATCTCGAGCAAGCCGTGACCACCGCAGTAATCAACAAGAGAGCTGGCGGTACCGGACTTATCTCCGGACGGAAAGCTTTCCAGAAGCCGATGAAAGATGGAATTGAGCTTCTGAACGCTATTCAAGATGTTTATCTCTGCAAAGATGTAACCATCGCATAGTGCGGATCAGATAGTCATATTGAATTAAATAGATCTAGAAAACCCCGGGTCAATTGCGACCCGGGGTTTTTATTTGCTCAAGGCAAGATTGAAAAAGACCAAATCTACTTGGTTTTATCTTCCACTCTGGCATTACCTTCGGTGGTCACTTTGGCTTTGCCCCATTTTTCGACAAGAGCATCACCGCTGGCTTTCACCACAGCGTTGTCATAGGCTTTTACATGAACATGATCGGTGGCTTCCACTTCACTGTTGCCCAGGGCCATCACAATGCAATTGCCGGTGGCCTTCACCTTGACTCTGTTGTTGGCAAATACGGTGCAGTTTCCGTCCGCTGTGACGTTAACATTGTCCTTTGCGTTGATGGTGGCATTTCCGTGGGCGTCGATGGAAACATGTTGTTCCGCGATTACATCCACGCTGCCGTTGGCTTCTACTTTTGCTCCGTTGGAGGCGAGTACTCTGGTGGTGTCATAAGCTTTGATGTCGGTGTTGGCTTTCGCCGTTACTGTGGTCTGACCGTAAGCTTCCACTTTACAGGTGTCATGGGCCCAGATTTTGCTCTGGTCGTAAGCCTTTACTTTGCCGCCGTCGTATATGTAGAGGTTGGCTGTTCTCTGGGCTATAGCTTCCCCGCCTCTCTGGTGCTTTGTCCCTTCAAGATAAAGGCCTACGCGGTCGGCGGCCTGGGCAGTCAGGGTGCTAAGGGCGAAAAGTGAGGTTAATAGAGCTAGTTTCAGTCTCATATAGTCTTTCCTTGATATGGGATTAGGTTGCTTCTGGCTTGCATAACGGCCAGGCAGTTCAGCTTTCCATTCAGCAAATGCATTATGCCGGATAGAATTTAGGAAACCATAGTAAGCTTAGCACTGCTAAAAAAGCTGTGCCAATTCAGTCTGAAAAATGTCTGTTTCTAATAGTCTTTTCTGATCGGTTGGGTAGCCAGGACTTTGGACTTCCTGTAGCTGTCCCAGGCGCTATCGTTGTCGCCGGTGAAAGATGCAATAAGGGTTTGAAGCAGATTAGAAAGTTTATTGAACAGGGTTGCCATCTGATGCCTCTTTTCTAGATATTGTTAGAGCGTATATTTTTCATACCCTCTTTTTCCTTGTTCTCTCGCTTGACAGCCACTTGTACACAAATCTAATTTTCTTCTTTTTCCAGAACTTACTATATCAAACAGTAAAAGCCCAGAAAAAAGAAAAGGAAGGGAACCATATTTGGTTCCCCCCTTTTCGAAAGTCATATTGTCAAAACGCTTTTATGCCGCTGGTTTTAGCCTTTCGACTTACCGCGGAACTCATCCCACCAGAGCTTGGCGGCTGCCACCAGGCTGGCGAAGAACACCACCACTGGCTTGAACACGGCGTTGTGAACCATCATGTAGACAGTCACGAACTTGCTCCAGATGCCTTCGAAGCTGTTCCAGAAGAAGTCGTAGACCCCTTCCAGAAGTGGCTTCAGCCAGGGCGTCAGGATTGGGTTTGCCGGAACTTTGACCACCATATAGATGAGCGGGAAGACCACCCAGGTGAGAACCGAGAAAACGGTCCCGCCGATGAGGATGGCCACCGGAGTATAGATCCAGCCTGAAGCGACTTCGTAGAGCTGGTAGCCAGCAGCAAAGCCGCCGATGATGCCCAGGGCGAATCCGAGGAAAGCCGGACCGATGCCCAGGAAGATTTTGCCCAGGATGAGATAGGTCAAGTAGCCCAGGATGGTGAGACCGACAGCCGTAGCCCAGATCGGCAGTCCGAGGACGCCGGTGGCAATGGGCAGAGCTTGCCAGACGCCGAGGGCGAGAATCGCCAGGTTTGCCACATGGACAAAGAGCTTGGCGTATTCGGTGCTGTCATCGTAGGTCTTCTGGATCACATTCTTGTCCCACCAGCGGGAGACTTTCCGCGCCAGCTTGTAGGTGTGATCGTGGACGGTGTCCAGGAGGCTTCCCAGGGGCTTGGACAGCCAGGGTGTGCTCAGGAAACGCAGGGCGATGTAGACCACCGGAACAGCCACGAAGAAGGCGGCGAGAACCGTAGCGCCCAGCAGTGTCCAGAGGGTAACTCCGGTAAGGCTGGCCGAAAAGGCTCCATGGAACCACCAGCCGGAATAGGCGGCTGAGGCCAGTCCGACGAGAACGTTGCCCGGGGCGTCTTCCAGGAAGTGGCCGAGGCTGATGTAGGTCGAGAGCACCACCAGAGCCGCCACGGTATAGACCACATAGGCGGGAATGAAACCGTAGACGCCGGCGCCGACGACGATCAGGGCACCGATCGCCAGGGAAGCGGCGATGTTCACCGAGTGGCTGAAGAACTTCTTGAAGACGTCGTTGTCGTCGTCATAGGTTTCTTCGATCAGCCACTTCAGACCTTCCAGAAGCTTGGCGAAAAGTCCGCTCTTCAGAATCGCGTGCACTGTCGGGTAGACGTATGCCAGTCCGACCAGGAAAAGAAGCGGGTTCGCACCGTATATGGCGGCAGCCGGAAGTCCGAACGCCACTACCGCTTTGGCGGTCAGGGGTGCTGCGCTGTAGACGCCGACGGCTGTCAGCGTGCAAGCCGAGAAGTGAAGTTCGTTCTTGGCCAGGAACTGCAGCAGAATGCCGCCGACGAGAATGGTGGGCACGAAGGCGGCAACACCGGCCAGAGCAGGTGTCAGGTAAGGAATCGAGAAGGTCACGTAGGGCAGGGCCAGGTTGTAGGTGGTGAAAGCGATGTAGGCGCTGAGACCGATGATGCTTGCGCCAGCCAGGAAGGTTGCCACGGCTTTGACCCATCGATAACCTTGCTTATCGTCCTCGACGAAGTTCCAGGTATAGCCGGAACCCGGAAGCACCTTCAAAAGGCCGACGAGACCGCTGACCAGGTCTTTGACCTGCTTTTCAGCCAGCTTCTCGGTCTGCTTGAAGATCCACTCGAAGAGGTCGAAGAGCGGCTTGAAGAGGAAGAGGTAAAGGGACGGCCAGACCACGAACAGCACCAGAAGAAATGCCAGAATCGAGGCCGGTATCCAGAGCAGAAGACTGTACCCGAGGTTCCATCCCAGGTATTTCGCGGTCATGAAGGCGCCGCCGAAGGAGAGCGGAAGTGCCACGACCATGTTGAAAAGTCCGCGCATGATGCCTTTGTATGCCTGACCGCTCACCTTCTTGCCGTACTCGTATACGGGCATGACAGTGATGGCGAAGAGGATCATCAGAACGCGGAAGAACGGATTCGAGGGTAACTTTGATTTGTCTGAGCTTTGCATTGATTTCATCTCCATTTGGAGTATTGGGGAGCATGCTTGCAGGGCAAGCTCCTTGAGCGTTTACAGCCACAACGAAGCGCGATAGAGCACTCCGTACAAACCAGCTGCTAAAACATTTCTCTTGTCTCTCAACCGCCAGCAGTAACAATCCCGTCCGAATAAGAACCACGGAGTGGCTCTGGTTTCAGTGAGTTGCGGTCAGTCTGTGTAAGGGATGGTTGTCGGTCGGGTTGCTTTTGGTTGGTTGACAAGAGATGCCTTCACCCTAGGACAGAGAGGCCTACACCGCCAATAGATATAAAGAGCTTCTTAACAGCTAGACCATGAGTTTCTTCAACCTCACCTGTACTAGTTAAGCTAGCTTTTGATACTGATCTCGGATTTGATATGGCGGAATATCCAAAACCGTGGCTTGTTTCTAGCAATCAAGAGTCTCACCGATAATGTTGGTTTGATATTCGGCCAGTTGATCTTGTCCTTCCTGTTGATCCTGTTTGCTCCTTCTTCTTTATAATATTATATGCAGTAGTAAAAACAGTGTTTAAAAACAAAGTGAAACATCGGATGTTCCACTCTGTTTGTTAATGCACTCTAGTCGGTTTGAGGCGATAGATGGCTCGAAGCTTTCAGCCCTCCATTTACGGTATTTGCTCGTGCTGTTTTTTCCTTCATTTGAAGAACAGTTGGCGCATGTCCTTGGTTGTACCGAAGAACTGAAGCCGCGCTACCATTCCTAATTCCGGAGCACTGAGGTGGGAGAGCTGGAAAGTACAGGTGGAGTTACCCGTATCCGAGTTAGAAACAAAATCTCCAGGTTTGCCGGTGAGGGTTTCCAGATGGAATACCACTTTTCCTTGACGAATCAACTTGACGAACAAGCTGCCCGGCTCCAGGTCATGGGAGTGCTTGAAGAAAGCCGAATTAGACAGGACCAACTTTCTTCCATTCTTGGCTTTCAGGCTTACTTTCGGTTTGCCTTTTTCGCTCAGGGTTTCTTGAATTCTCTCAATCGGAAACATTCCGACAAAGACCTTGCGAGCTGTGATTTTGTCACTGCGTCGGTCTTTGATATTCACAAGCAGAGAGACAGAAACCTGGGGGACTCTTTTCGCCTTTTGCTTTTTAGCGAGGGTTTCATCAGCGTCCACCAACCCTGGAATTCCAAACTTGTCTATCAGCCCCTCCGTTTTTCTCCAGTTGAGGACGGTGAGGATGCATCCAAGTAGGAAAGAAGCGATCAGATACGAGTATCCGACCATTAAGTCATCAAGCGCGGTGCTTCCGGAGAGCCATTCGAGAACATAGTGAATGAGAAACTCCAGAATCAGGTAGCCTGCAAGGGTTGCCAGGGGCAAGGTCAATGCGATGGCTAGCAGTTTCCGCGCTGCAGAGTCTTTTCGTGCCATATTTGAACTCCAGCATACTATGGCCCGCACGGTGTCGGTAGTTGTTAACTTGGAAACTAGGTGAAAACTGTCTGCTTTACTGGTTTTTCTGAAAATAAATACTCAAAGAACAAGGTCATGATAGTAACTACTGAATAGAAACCTCAAGGAAGCTTCTTAAGTACATAATCATCTCCGTATTTAAATAGAGAGTCTGTATTCCGAAAGAAGACAGACAATGGTTTCACATCGATTTTTTAAGCTTTGTTCATAGGTACGCAAGGGTAGCGCACCTGATTTTCAGGCAGCGAACGGACTTGTTTGGGAAGGATTTATTATCTGTTGCCGTTGGCGGCTTTGTCACCGTTACCGTTGGTTTGCGGCTTCTTGGCTGCCGGCTTCCAGCTCATCTGGCATACTCCACCGGAGCAGTGTGAGGATTCTATAGTTCTTTCACTGGCCTTAATCATTCTGAGATCGGTTGGATTGAGTCTCTCGGAACGGGCCGGGTTGTGAGATTCCATTTTCATTGGAGATTCCTGACTTACTAGCCTCTCTGGGAGGATTTCTATTGTTTTGGTGTGAACAATAACGGCTTTGTAGGTGTGGGTGACATATTAACAGCAGGGTTTAAGATTTCAACCGTATATGCGCTTGTTATCGGACGACGCCTCTTTTGATCGGTGGTAGCAAAGAGGGCGAATCTTCCGTGTGTTCCCTGGATTCCGGCGCTTTGCAACTGATGGTAAAATTTTTGTTCTTTGTAATAAGCCTTAAACCCCTTGATGGCGCTGAAAGGTGTAGTTACCGCTTCGATTGAAAAGAGCTACTGCAGATAGCAGTTGTGTCGGTGGTGAAACCCTTCTCCAAATTGGTACAATCCTTGAGTCATTCTCGTTTAGGGCATACTGAATTGAAGAGTTGTCCTCTTTGCGCAACAAGACTAAAGTCAACTCCCATCGGTGGCAAAACCCGGCAGGCCTGTCCGGCATGCGAATTTGTCCACTGGGACAACCCAAAACCTGTCACAGCCACCCTGGTTCCCATGGAAGGCGGAATCGTTCTGGTTAAACGAAAGTTCGAACCTTTTGTCGGGCACTGGTGTTTGCCGGGCGGATTCATGGAAGCCAGTGAACATCCGGAGCAATCAGCAGCCCGAGAAGTGTTTGAAGAGACCGGACTGGAAGTGGAGATCAGTAAGCTTTTGGGAGCATCGACGCCCGGGCGCGGTATCAATGTTTTGATTCTGTTTTATCTGGCAGGCCAGGCCCGAGGAACCATGAAGGCTGGGGATGACGCCAGCGATGTGGGGGCATTTAAAAGAAGTCAACTACCTGAAAACATCGCTTTTGAGCTTCACCGTAAAATGATCCGCGATTTTTTCGAATTCGCCAAGAGAACTAGGTAGTACTATCGGTGATGCTCTTTTTGTCCTGGGGAATATTGCTCCTCACGGACTCGATTAGCTCATCGGCGGCATCCATGCCGTTGTCTATCAGAAATGACTGACCTTTAGTCTTGATTACAAAGCCTTCGGGCAAAAGGGGGATGGATGCCTTTATCTGCTTAACCTCATCCCAGGGATACTCCCTGGAGAAAAAGAGTGTGTCTATCTTTAGAAATGCCTTTGTTACCTGGATTTGCTTAGGCATCAAAAGAATGACAAAAGTTCTCCAGAGAATGCATCCCGACAGGATTAGACAAAAGCCCAGCAAAAAGAGTATGTCGGATTGGCTGGTGTGGTGCTGGCTGTATAGCTGTGAGAAAAACAGCCAGAAAACAGCAGTTACGGACAATCCGAAAAACGCTTGCACGAATTGGAAAGTTAGAGATATGGGATCTTGGGAAAATTTACGAAAAGGATTTCTTGACGAGGCTCCTTTTGGAAGCCTGCTTTTTATTGTTGTGACAAGTTTTTCGACGTCTTTTAGCCAGATTGGAAAGGATAAGTCTCCGCCCTCACACTCCACAACGTATCGTTGCCAGTTCCAGTTGCTTCTTCTACTTATTCCTTTTACTTTGTCCCAGGAGCATTGTTTCTTTTGAAACAGGGAGCGCGTTACAAGACCTTTGTCGGTAACATTGACTCTCCAGGTTATGAAGCCATAAGCGGGAAGAAAGATAGCGCTAATCGCGGATAGCAGACAGAGAATCACGATCCAGGCGGGATCAACGTCTTTCAAATAGCCTTGAAAATATGCAACTGCGGGCAGTGCCAGGAGAATTAGAAAGACCGTAGATTCAGCCATGATTCTCGCCATGACCATGGTTTTCAAGCGATACTTGACTGAAATTTCCGGAATTTGCTTCTTGTTTGTCATGAGGTTGACTAGCTAAGCTAATAGTTCCTGCTTTGCGTATTGACAATCTGTTTCTTGCTGCCACGCTACCGGAGCAAGGAATCGGCAATTTAAAAATAGTCTATGGCCGGGGATTCTGCAAATCCAGCGGTTGATTATCACCAGCTCTAATACCTAAGCTTTACCATGTCTTTTTCTACCAACACTACTTATTTAAAAACAACTACGTCTTACTGAATCAACAACTATTCAAACCTTTTCCGCGAAGCTTGTACGGAATGTATCGACACGTCGGTATCCGGGAATCTTGCCTTGCGGCGTTGGTGATGAAAGTAGACCAAACCCAACTTCAACTTTCATTGGAGCTTTCCAGAATGAAGAGAGTAAATACTAGAGTTGAAAAAGATTCCATGGGGGAGATGCGTGTTCCGGCGAATGCACTTTACGGTGCGAGTACCCAGAGAGCGCTGGAAAACTTTCCCATAAGCGATTTGAGGCTTCCGCCCGAATTTGTTATTTCTCTTGCCTTGATAAAGCTCTGCGCCGCCGAAGTCAACTCTGAGCTTGGCTTATTGACCAGGTCCAAAGCCAGAGCCATTTCCAGGGCGGCCAGAGAGATAGTGAAGGGTCAATGGAGCGACCAATTTCCTGTCGATGTTTTTCAGACCGGTTCCGGTACATCCACGAACGTCAACATGAATGAGGTTCTTGCCCGTCGAGCCCGATTGATCTTGAGAGCAGACCCCGACGACCGCGACTACTTGCATCCAAACGATGCGGTTAATCTCTGCCAGTCTTCCAACGATGTCATCCCCACAGCCATGCATCTGAGCGCCCTGGAGATGATTTTGAATGAGCTTTTGCCGGCTCTCTCCAAACTGGAAGCCGCTCTTTTGGACAAAGCAGATGAGTTCAATTCCCTGGTGAAAAGCGGCAGAACGCACCATCAGGATGCGACGCCTATCACTCTTGGTCAGGAGTTTTCCGGGTACGCCGCTCAGATAGAGTCGGCTCGTGCCGCCATTAAGCAGAGCGCTGAAGGACTTCGCTCCCTTGCTATTGGTGGCACCGCTGTCGGTACCGGAGTGAACTCGGCTGAAGGCTTTGGCAAATTGATGGCGGAGAAACTGAGCCGTGAGCTTGGTTTTGAAGTAGTCGAATCACCCAATCACTTTCGTTCCCAGGCATCTATCGATGACGTCGTGAACGTGAGCGGTTCACTCAGAATGCTGGCATTGGCGCTCATCAAAATGATCAATGATCTGCGATGGATGTCCAGTGGACCCAGCGATGGTCTCGGTGAGATCAGGCTTCCATCAGTACAGCCTGGAAGTTCGATAATGCCGGGTAAGGTTAATCCGGTCATTCTCGAGTCAGCTCACATGGTGGCTATCCACGTTCTCGGTCTTGACAGTGGAATCGCTTTTGCCGGACAGTCCGGGAACTTTGAGCTGAACACCACGTTGCCTCTCGTGGCTCACAATTTGCTGCAAGCGATCAAGCTTCTGGCACGCAGTGCAGAAAACGTTGCCGAAAAGTGTATCCTGGGCATCGAAGCTAAGCCTGATGGTCTAAAAGGAGTGCACTCCAATAACGCCCTTGTCACCGCCCTGGCTCCGGTGCTCGGCTATGACAAGGCAGCCCTTATCGCAAAGTCTGTGGTGGAGAGCGGAGATACTGTTCTTGCCGTGGCAGAGCGTGAAACTGACATACCTGCTTCCGAGCTGCAAGCGCTGCTCAATCCGTTGAGCCTGACTAAGGCAGGAAACATTTCGCGCAAGCAGGTCAAGAAAAGGAGAAAGGAGCCTGGAATGAAAAAGGAACGCAAGCGTGGATTTCGCGTTGGTGACCGGGTAGAAATCCTCGGTTACAAGACTGCGATTTCCTGGGGTGATCGCAAGCCTCAGCGCTATGGCTTTATCGTCAATATTGACGGTGCTTACATTCAGGTACGCCCTCGCTGGTGGCCCGAAGGTGACGTGATCGAGCGTTATCCCAATGAGCTGAAAGCGGCCTGAGCCAGGGCTTGAATTGATTTTTGAAAAGCAGAGTTCGGACACCTGTCTATCTCTGCTTTTCCTTCTATGCTCGAAATTACTATAAGGAATAATAAAGAATCTCCAAAAATTCCAAAAGCAGGAATTCTGGCGATTGTTCAAAAGAAAAAATGGAAAAGGGAACGGCATCCGTCTCCGCTCCCTTTTCCATTCTGTGAAACTTCAGTCAGTCGTGTATATGGTGAATAACTAGTTATAGCCAGCGTCAGGGAATGCTCTTCACAGGCGTGAACTGATAGTTCATCGATTTCTGAGTCTTGTGAAGGGTCTCCAGTTTAATCCAGCCATCGTCCTTTTCGCCCCGTTGATTGTCGATTAAAACCCAGCAAACATTGTTCTTGATCACCACGTCATGGATGGTCTGAACATGCATGCCTCCCATTGTATGTACTCCAAGCGGAATCTTACCGTCGGTTTTGTACTTGAGTAAGCGCTGGGCGGTGGGCAGGTCATACACCCAGGGCTGGCCGGTGATCATGTAAGGCGCGTCTAAATAAGGCATTTTGTAATCCAGCACCATCATCGATGCCTCAAGAATATCGTCTCCGGTCATGTCCGGATTGCGAATCGCTTTGCCGTCATTGCCTACAACTGGCTTCCCGCTTTTGTCGAGTAGTTGATCTTCATCGGTGGTGTAAGCCCATTGATTCCCTACCCGAAAGTAGGTCTTTACCGGCGGACCGACGATGTAATGCCATCCGGTTTGGTCCAGCTTTTTGCCTTTGCTATCGGTTTTTTCGTGATGCCGTCCAGTCTGGTATACACCGTTGACCAGTGTCATCTGGACGAGCTGGCTGGCATGGTTTCGTTTGTTGGCAGGGGGCAGGTCGATATCGAAAGAGTTTTCGTCAAGCCCGGGCAAAATAGCTGCTCCGGCGGGGGTTATCTTCTCGCCTTTAGCGGTTGCATAGGTGCCGGTCAGTGCTACCTGTCTGACCATGTCGGCGTAGACATCGGGATGCCTGGCAGCCATGTAAACTTCCAGGGTGGTCACGTTGCATGTGGGGTGATTCCCCTGGGAAATGGCGGTCGGTCTTGCCACATTGTGCAGGGTCAACTCGACCAGATAGTCTAGAGCTTTTCTATCGAAGGACGGGCTCTTTTTCTGGCTTGTTAAAACCTCGCTCAAAGCACTGTAGCAGTCGGCAATTTGTTGCTCCTGAACTGTATTTCCCGGGGCTCTTTGCTCCAGTTCGTTCATTCGAGTGATTAATCGCTTCGTATCGAGACTGTTGGCGGCGGCGGCTTTCAGAAGATGCTCACGCGCCGTTTTTAGTGTCCCTGTTGTACTGGCGGGAATTTTGCCAGGACTTTGTCCGGTGTTGGCTCCTGGTGGAGTTGTTGAGGAGTTGCCCTGATTTTGGCTGACGCCGGGTGTGGAGGTTGAAGAGCCGAGGCTGCCTCTGATGATGTCGACGGATTTGGTGATATCATTGGCAATACCGTTCTGGTGTCCCCAGCGGTTGAAGGCCGCCTTGCTTAACTGAATTTTGCCGGTGGCGTCGGTTTTGACTGAGAAGACCGCAGTGTTGAGTCCTCTCTTCTTATTGATCTCCTCTCTGATGTGATCACGGAAAGGAGAGTTTTCGCCTTCCAGTTCCGGGTCGATAACAAGCAAGAGAGAGGTGTTCACCTCTGTCTCCGCGCCGTCTTTTAGCTCGTGGTAGAGGTGCTGGAGGTCCGGGTTGTCTCCCTGTCCGAAAAGGACTACAACCGGCTTTTTCTCGTCGGCTGCTTCCTTTAGCTTGTCTTCGAGCTTGATTTGATACTTTTCGGCGATGGAGACATCTTTGTTTTCGATTACGGCATCAGCCCCAACCGACTCGCAGAGAATCAGCGTTGAGACAAGTGCGGCCAGGGAAAGCATGCGAGGGAAGCTGCCACTGGCGAGAGTTGGACTTTTCATGATTTTCTCGGGGGTTATTGTTCCAGGCTTTCTATATGAGCCTGGTTGGATGGAATAAATAGTCTGCTTAAGGTTTTGTTGGCTTTTAAAAACTCTCTGGAGAAACAGTAAAAAATACTGTCTAGAGTAAAAAGAGAATTCCTTACCCTGTTCAATCTTGAAAACCGGTTCGCAAAGCGATTGAAAGAGGCTAGTCTTTTGATATTGGATGTGGTGTGAATTTCTCAGTTGTCAGGTCGGCGTCTGCCTCTGAGATTCCGGTTCAGGTGAGATTTTCTTTGGCCTTTGCTTTACAGTTGGCGATGGGCCGGTGAAATTGAAATTACCCTATGGGAGAAAGGAGCTTATCCAGCTTTCGATGCTGTCGGTGAATGATCCAAGAGAAAGCTTTTGAGATGCAAACTCTCTGCATCTGTGCCTTTTGATCTCCCCAACTCTAGCCATGGCAGTCTTTAGCTCTTCCACCGAATCCGGTGTCACGAGTATGCCGGAACTTTCGTCGTCCACAACTTCCGGCAGTGAGCCCCGCTTATAGGCTATCACTGGGACACCCAGGCACTGAGCCTCCGCTGCGGCCAGGCAGAATGTTTCTTCTGCTTTTGAAGTGACGAGTAAGGCTTTTGCCTGGCCCAGTTCTCGTATAAGATCTTCGGTCGGCAAAAAGCCCGCGTGGTCAAGGTCCGGCCAGCGATTCTTTAGGGATTGAAAATAGTCGGCGTTCTGGATTTTGCCATAAATAGTGAGGTTGACCCCCAGGCTTTCGGAGGCTTCCAGGGCATGCTCGATCTGTTTTTCCGGGGAGATCCTGCCTACATAGACAAATCTCTCCGAGCCTGAGGGGTTATAAGGGAACTGCTCGATATCCACTCCGTTGCCGATCACCTTGAGTTTATCGCCAAATAAATAGGAGCTAGCCTGGGAATAGCTGTGCACGCCTATGCTTCCGGGAGAGTTTTTCAAAGTCATTGCCAGCTCTCGGTCAATAATCTTCAAACAGGAAGGAAGGCTCAAAAGGTGTAAACATGGAATATTCAGGAAGTTGGAGAGATAGAAGCTCAGCCAATCGTAGGCAAAGTTTATCACCAGGTCTTGATTGTTCTGTAGTTTAGCAATCTCTTTCCACATCAACGGCAGGACATCATCCGCGCCGATAGCGATCTTGTCTGAGTCTTTTACGTTGAGAAGATTTGCCGGATATTGTCCCTGAACTTGAAGGCAGTTTTGCTCGGGTATTCCGGTGGATTCATATATCTTGGAGCCCTGGGGAGCCACCACGGTAATTTCGTAATCTCTTCTGTAGAGACTGCGAGCGAGATTGAGGAGAGTTGTTTCAACGCCGCCGCCGGACCCGGCTCCCAGTGACCCAAGCGGTTGGGCTGCCAGGGTTATTTTTCCCTTTGCTTTTGATCTGGATCTCATCCGCCTCGGCATGGCTAGAACTGTTTCCTCATCAAATCTTGCAATGTTGGTCTGTCCGATTTGATGGAGCCCCTCTCCAGATCTGGGTCTTTAAGAGCCACTGCAGTTCGCAAGACTTTACCCATCAGGTGTTTGGCATGTCTTTCTTTGCTTCGATTGGCCGCTTTCAATAAGTAATTGTGTTTGAAAAGATCAAGAATTGAATATCTGGCTCTGTAGATATGTCCGTCATTCTTCAGTTTGTGGTGACTGATCTTTCTTCGATGGACTCTATCATCTAAATAAATCCGTTCAGCTATCTTGTCGTTTTGGCTCCGGATTATGGCGATGTCCTGTCCCGGGCCTACTGATATAGCCATATGGAAAGGGTTGTCTTCGGATAGCAAAATCTTCAAATTGTCTTTCCATGATTCATGAAGATTGAATATTCGGGTGTAGGTGGGTGATACCGCAATCAGTGCTATCGCTTTGTCTTTGATGTCTACGCTGCACCCGGGGGTATTTATGATTGTGTCTCTGTCCGCCTGCACTAGAACGGGGCCAAAATCGAGCTTATATGTATGCTCATCAATCTGTTTGAATTTTGAGGTTTGGAAACGAATAATCGACTCAAGACAATCGGAGCTTTCCACAACTATGGAGGCATTGTCGGGTGGTTCTGTCTGCTTAGCCATCGCTATGGTTCCTATGCCTGTCAACACCAGGCAAAGAATTAGAGTCGTCGATTTTGTCAGATTATTCAGTGTGGTCATAGAAGAAGGGTAGCAAAAAGGCATCGCCAGCGCGATGCCTTTTGAATATCTCTATTTTGGTTGGATATTAGAGACCAAGCTGTCTTGCTATTACCAGCTTTTGGATCTCCGATGTGCCTTCGCCGATTTCGCAAAGCTTAGCGTCTCTGAGGAAACGTTCAGCCGGGAAATCTTCAATGTAGCCATATCCGCCATGGATCTGGACGGACTTGTTGCATACATCGGACGCGATCTCCGAGGCATAGAGCTTAGCCTGGGAGCCTTCCAGGGTGACTCGGTTGCCATGGTCTTTCATGTAAGCAGCATGATAGAGAAGAAGTCGGGCAGCGGCTAGCTGGGTAGACATTTCGGCAAGATAACCCTGAATGAACTGGAATTTGCCGATGTGCTGACCAAAAGCTTCCCTCTGGTTGGCGTAGGCCAGGGCAGCGTCGAAAGCAGCCTGTCCGATTCCCAGTGCCAGGGCGCCGATGGAGAGCCTACCACCTTCCAGGGTGGTGAGAGCTTGCTTATAACCTTCTCCTTCAAGACCGATTATGTTTTCTTTGGGGATTTTGCAATCTTCCATGGTCAAGCTGGCTGTGGGGGAGCCTCTCATTCCCATTTTTTTCTCGACTTTGCTGACGAAAAATCCGGGAGTATCTTTTTCGACGATGAAAGAAGAGATGCCTTTGCGGCCCTGTTCTTTGTCTGTCATCGCCATGATGATTGCAACATCCGCATCGGTGGCGTTGGTTATGAATTGTTTGGTTCCATTCAGTACCCAGTGATCACCATCCAGAACAGCAGTGGTTTTCTGGGCGGCGGCGTCGGAGCCGGTGCCGGGTTCGGTGAGAGCCCAGCAACCAATAAACTTACCTGTGCAAAGGTTGGGTAGATACTTTTCTTTCTGCTCTTTGGTGCCGAAAAGTTTGATTGGATTGGTACCTAATGACACGTGGGCGGCGTAGCTCAACCCGGTGGAGCCGCAAGCTCTTCCGATCTCTTCCACGGCGATCACATAACTGCGATAGTCCATTCCGGCTCCGCCGTATTCTTCATCGATTGGCAGGCCCAGATATCCAAGTTCGCCCAGCTTATCGAAGGTCTCTTTGGGGAACTTAGCTTCCCTGTCCACCTGTTGAGCCCTGGGGGCGATTTCGTTGGTGGCGAACTTTCTTATCTCTTCTCTTATGGCCTGATGCTCTTCATCCAAAAATTCGCTGAATGGCAAAAGATCCGGTTCTTTAGTGGTTGTGCTCACCTTTTTCTCTCCTGTTCTATAGAGGTATCCGGGCATAATCTGGCAGGGCAAGCTTAGTCCGCGCTTTATACTCGAAACGGAAAAATATGCCGTATGTCCAGGCGATCTCTAAATAATATCGCCAGTTATTAAATATGCCTGTTTTCTTAACACTAAGGAAAGACTTTCAGATAAGAACCAATTTTAAGCAAAGTAGCTTTCGATTGACTCTACTATTTTTTTTGAAGCGTGCCCGTCTCCGAAGGGGTTTGTTGCCCTTGACATGCCTTTGTAGGCATCCTGGTTGTCAATCAGGTTGGCTGCTCCATCGAATATTCCTTCTTTTGTTACGCCCACCAGCTTGGCGGTACCTGCGGCGATCGCTTCTGGTCGTTCTGTGTTTGTTCTCATTACAAGCACAGGCTTTCCTAGAGAGGGCGCCTCTTCCTGAATCCCTCCTGAGTCGGTGAGAATAAAGAAGCTATTCTGCATTGCGTAGACAAACGGAACATAGTCCAGCGGCTCCACCGTAATAAGGCGAGGATGATCCTTGAACACCGGTTCTATTGACTCACGCACTATGGGGTTCTTGTGGAGAGGATAGAGAATTTGAACATCTTCGTATTTATCAGCAATCGCTTTCAAGCCCAGGGCTATCTGATCCATGGAGTCACCCCAGTTCTCGCGGCGGTGAGCTGTGACAAGTAGGACTTTGTGTTTTTCGAAGTCCGCTCGACCAAAAAGACTGGTATCAAGATTGGTAGAAGCTAGTCGTTTGGAAGTATCCATTAAGGCGTCTATGACAGTGTTTCCGGTGAGGAAAACGTTCTCGGTGATTCCTTCCGCCTTCAGGTTCTGAACGGCTAATTCAGTGGGGGCGAAGTGGAGGGTGGCCAGTCGACTGGTTTGTCTTCGCGACATTTCTTCCGGAAACGGGTTGTATCGGTCTTCTGTGCGCAGTCCCGCTTCCACGTGACCTACCGGAACCTTGTGATAAAAAGCGGCAAGGGAAGCAGTCATTACCGTAATGGTGTCACCCTGCACCAGAAGCATGTCCGGTTTAGCTTCTGATAAAAGTTGGTCCATTCCTGTCAAAACTCTAGCTGTCAGCTCGGCTAGAGATTGACCATGGCGCATAACATTCAGATCGTGGTCGGATTGAACTTCAAACCAGTTAAGCATTTGATCCAGCATTTCGCGATGCTGTGCCGTCAAGACTACTACAGGTTTCAGTGTTTCGGAATGTTTGAGAGCCCGGACTACGGGGGAAAGCTTGACAGCTTCCGGCCTGGTTCCAAACACACACATAATGCGTTTTTTCATAGTCGCAAATTTTACCTTATCTTGTTCCGGCTGTCTTGTCGGTGCCACCATTCTCGGGGATTTCTGCTAGACTAGGCTACTAGAATAAACTGGTCTTTGCAGCGCTCTAGCTAATTCTCCCCGCAGTTATTGAGGTCGAAGTGGACGTAATAATTGAAGGCAAGATAACCGAAGATGAACGGATCGATGAAATCCTGAGAACTTGTGCTGAAATTAAGTCTGTACAAACCCCAGTGTTGCGGATTAATGACGATACATCCGGACTTCAGGGTCGGATCGGATTCTCCCAGGGTGGATATATCATCGGTGGCAAAATTGTACCGAGTGGCGAAAACGGATACGAGGCGGTTCGTAAGCTTCTCAGGGTGACGGCCGGAAACTATGCCATTCTCGACCCTTTGAAAAAACACATTACCGATGTCAATCAATCTCTGTGGCTCAAGGTAGATAAGGTAGTGCCTTTGCTTCCGAATTTGCCGGAAAATCCGGAAGGGTTGGTGGATCCACATCCACAAGATGTAGCTCGCAAGGCTACCGGGCAGCTGGAGCCCCTTCAGAAGTTTGAGCCGGAGGAAAAAAAAGATCCTCTGGAGAAAGAAGCACCGGTGACGGTTACGGCTAAGAGTAAATCTCGAAAGTTCAACCTCGGAAGCTGGAGAATATTCAGGGCAGGGCTCTGCATAATCGCTGGTTTCGCGATAGTTCTAAGCGTGTTTGTTTATCATGCCGAACTGATAGGCTTCTTCAATACATTGTTTGGGCAGAAATAGTTAGATTCATGTCCAGGCTTGCACTTTTCTTGATCTTAGCCCTGGTTGTTGCCACTCTGAGCCCTTCGATGGTTAACGGGGCTGAAGTAGACGATCTGATCGAAAGAGAAATTGTGCACGAAGGAATAAAGCGCAAGTTCTTCATTCACGCGCCTGCCACTTACGACCCGGGAAAGCCTATTCCGGCGGTTTTTGTCTTTCATCACCTCAATCAATCCGCGATAGAAATCGCCAAATGCACCGGATTTAATACCGTATCCGAAGAGCGGCATTTTTTGGTTGTCTACCCTGAGGCTGTGAAAGGCGCCTGGAGTGATGGACGCAAAGTAAACTGGTCCCATGTCTATGATGACCTTGGCTTCATGGACAAGCTTTTGGATCGCATGGAGTTGAAGTGGAACATTGACAGAAGTAGGGTTTACGCCTGTGGTTTGGGAAACGGTGGATTTTTCTGCCAGTCTCTTGCGTTGACCAGACCTGAGCATTTCGCGGCTGTTGCTTCGGTAGCCGCCACAATGCCGGATGTTGTTTATCACAAGCGTAAACCGTTAGCTCCGGTGTCGGTACTTTTCATTCTTGGAATGAAAGATCCGGTTGTTCCGTTCAAGGGTGGTGTGATCGACCCGGGTAAGTTAAAGAAGAGTCGCGGGGTGGCTGTTTCAGCATCTGAAGCGGTGAATTTTTGGGTTCAGGGAAACAAGTGCAGGTCTGAATTCGAAGAGGGTCTCCTGCCGGATCTTGATCCCACCGACGGCACAAGGGTGCGATGGCTGCATTACAAGGGATGCGGCGGTAATAGCGAGGTTGTTCTGCTTGCTGTGAAAGAGGGGGGACATACCTGGCCCGGAGGTCGAACAGATCAGTCTGAGAAGAAGTATGGGCGCACTTGTAAAGATTTTGACGCCAGCCGGGAAATCTGGCGATTTTTTTCAAAACACAGGCTCGCGGGCTCGCGCTAAGCATTTAATCTAAGTTTCGATCATAGATATTAGCTTCTATAAAAGTGAAGCTGTTCTGCTGTCCGGGATTTTGATCTTTAGACAGTTAGCGAGGTTAACCGAAGTTAATTAAACCGCGCTAATCATAAAGAGATCAGATTTAATGTTCTTGACTCTTATATAGCCTGATTTTTCAATACGGAAAATCCTTCCGGATGGTGGCTGGATGTCAATACCAGTCTGCTTTCTATACTCTCTCCGTTCCCCGGAGGTACAGCCTGGTCGTCGATAACTGCCTGGTCCGAAAATCCGCCGGGTATTGTCAAGAGAACATGGTTTTTATTAGGGTGTACTTATCAACTTGATTAACCCCCAGGCATACAGGACTGAAAAAAACCTAGAAACAAGTCCAATTCGCAATCTGAAGAACTTCCCAGGCACTATTCGTGTTTGGCAGGGGGACGTCATCAAGTTTGCTTAGGCTAGACGCAGGATTTCCTGCATTCTGGTTGTCGGTGAATCGCGTAATCCGGCATCTTATATCGCCCGACCATTGATGGGACAGCTACGTCTTCGACGTACCATCATCGGTCGGGCTCTGTTGTTCGATAACAAAAACCAGACCGGGTGGTGAGTCTCGCGACCTCTACCACTTCGGTCCCAAAGGAGCAACGCTATGTCTAAGAACACCACTTCCGAAACTCTCTGCGGCACCGATTGCAACCAACCCGAGCTTCAAGCGGCTTTCGCCGACGGGCTCGACCGCAATCTGTTCGCTGAGGCCTGTGAGCTTGGGCTCGATGTCGCTGCCTTTACGGCGATGTTGGCTCAGCGCGTCGATTCCATGGAAGAGGTCAACGTCCAGCTGGAACGCTTCATCGCGTCCCCCGGCGAGGTCGTGATCTCTCCCGACCCCCTGGTTGCTGCCTTCAATCGCCTTCATCGCGAAGGCGGCTTCTGCAACCCGGGTACCACCGACTCTGAGTAACTGAAAAGTCTCAATTCCTCTCCGGAAGGCAGCTGTCGCCTTTTCGGCTTGGAATTGGTCGATTCTGGTTATCCAGGTAAATCCCCCATCTTGAGCGCTGTTTCGAGTCATTGGCTTGAGCGGTTCTCTGGAAGGGCCGGGTCGCATGCGGTCCGGTGCGGGTCGACCTCCAGCTTGTCTGGTGGTCGACAGGGGAAACTTTCACACCCCAATTATGAATCTAAACCGGAGAAAACAAATGAATGTTCAAGTATCCCAAAAAGAAAGCGGGAAAACGGCACGCAAGAGGCCGCCACGCAAACCCGTGAACAACCTCGGTGAGCGTTCGATCTGCGCATCGGACATCAAGAGGTTTTTGTTGTGCCAGCTGTCCTACCGCCTCGCCAAAGAGGGCGCTCAGACGGCTGAACTGCGAGAAGAGCAGATGGTGGGTAACCTCACCCACGATGGTTCGGCGGAGTCCAACCCGCAGGACCGTGAACGCCTTCTCCAGCAAGGGCTGGCAGAACTGGAAGTTTCCGACGAGAAGAAGGTCGAGGTCGAAAGCAAAGTGCGGGCACTGATTCAGGTGGCCGACGAGCTGGAAGACGAAGAGGCTTTCGACGTGCGTCGGGAAAAACTGGTCCGCTGGCTGGACGAAGAGACCGGATGGGAGCTCGTCGCCAAACCCGACGAAGTTTCCACTGTTCTCGGCGAACGTGGTTCGGAGATTATTCAGGTCGTCGACAAGAAAACCGGCGGCCGCCTGTTGAGGTCTCACAAAGATCAGATCTTCTTCTTTGGTCTGGTCATCTACCTCTCCCGGCGCGAAGACTTCTTCGGCTCCATCAAGCTGATCGTCCGGTTGCTCGGCAACCAGGAGAATCCGGATCGTGAGTTCTGGTTCTCCCGGGCGAAAGTGGATTCCGATCTCAACAAGGTTCGGCAGGTCATCCGGCAGATCGAATCGGCGTTGGAGAAGAATCGCTTCAAGCCCACCGTGGGAGACCACTGTGAGCGCTGCTCTGTGAGGGGCGCTTGCCGTGCCTACGATCGCTGGAAAAGTGGCGAGTTCGACCAAGTCGCTTCTTTCCCGCCGGCTTCGCGCCAGCGGGTGAAAGCACCCCAGTTCGGCGGTGGTCGCAAGAAGACCGCCTGACCGGGGCAGTCGAAGGTCGATACTCGACCCAGACTGTTATATCAACTTCATCCATACCCTAGAAGGAGGTATCTCATGCTGGACAGCATCAGTGACTCCACCGGCCCGGACATCGACCTCGATGGCCCCGGTCTGTGTGGTTTCGACTACGACATCGCAGACTGCGATACAGTGTTGTTCGACTTCGTCGGGGACATCGACGTTACTCAAGCCGAAGTACTTGGCGAGAGCGGCGGCGATCTGGACTCGGCTGACTACGGAGATGGTGACGGCTCCATCGATGGCAACCCCCTGGGTTGGCGTTGCAAGGCGAGCCTGGACTCACCGGTAGTGGTGGCAGTCCACGTTGTCGGACATGGCGACATCGACTTCCAGCCTGCCCTCAAGGAGCTGGCTGTCGATTGCGAGCTCGTTCGAGTTCCCTGGATTCGTTCCGGAGAACGAGAGCTTCGGCGTCACTACGACAAGCTCATGCCTCTCAGCACCTGGACCGCAAGTGTCGGGTCGGACTGCATGAGCGACGGTCACTACCCGGGCGCTTCCGGTAGCACAGATGTCCTGCGTCAGTACTTCGCTGCTGGCGTTCGGAACATTCCGTTCCTGCCGATTGGCGGTCTGACCTGGGACAAGAACGCGAAAGCGTTCGTCGAGGTCACCGTCATCAGCTGGCACTACCACGAGACCGGCGACCATGAGTCCCGGGTCTTGATTCGGGTGAGAGCATTGCCCGAGTACAAGGTCTCGGAAGGTCGTTACTTCTTCAACCGGTCGCCCATCGTCTGCCTGAACGGCAAGGCGTGCGCGCTCAAGAAGAAGGTCTTCCAGGCGCTTCGGCAGGCTGCTCCCGGATGGGCTGCGCGGATGACCCGCAAAGCCTGTAAGGCAGGGACCGCTCCGGTTCCTGCCCGTCGCGATGTGGTGAGCGATCGCCCCGTCGTGGAAGAAGTGGAGCTGGCGTACGGCATGGGCACCGTTACCATCCCGGCCTGACCGGTCGGATGGCGGTTGCCCGTCGTCAGCTATCAACATGCAGTCACCCTTTCCGGGGTGGCTGTTTCATTTAGCAACAGTCCCGGCGCGCTCTTGCCCGGGACATCAACCCACAGGAAATCAAACCTATGTTGGCTGAAACCACACTTCTCACCAAGGTCGCACTGCTCCTCGCGTGCTGCATGATGATCGGCGCCGGAGGCACCTACTTCGGCCGCAACGTGCGCTCGCTCGGAGCTTTCATCGGTCTGGCGATTCTGTTCATCGCCGGCACCATCGGAGTCTACTTCGCCGCGGCGGTCTCGCCGGCGGTCGGGGTGGGCGTGCTCTTCCTCTGGACCTTCATCTCCGGCCTCTTCATCGGACCGGCGGTGCAGTCCTACGCCGAGCGACTCGGCTGGCAGACCGTCTGTCTGGCCTACGCCGGCACGTCCGGTGTCATGGCCGTCACCGGCGGCATCGGAATGTTCTCCGGTGTCGACTTCAGCGGGATGGGCACCTACCTGATGTTCGGGCTCTTCGGTCTGATCATCGCAGGCGTTATCGGCATCTTCGTTCGCATGTCGCGGACGGTCAATATCGTCTACTCCCTCATCGGCATGGTGGTGTTCGCCGGCTACTTCCTCTTCGACTTCTTCCGGCTGACCCAGTCGCAGAATACGTGGGAAGACGCCGTGCGGCTCACCATGACGATCTACCTCGACTTCATCAACTTCTTTCTGTACCTGCTGCAGTTCCTTGCGGCAGTGTCGGACAAGTAGTCGATCGAAGTTTTCACCGGCTCCCGGGGCGATGCCTTCGGGATGCCGGCCTGGTTCATGGCGCTCATCGATCCCGATAGTGCCCACTGTCCAGGTTATTTCTTAACAAAAACCTCCGCACATGCTCGCGGAGAGAAAACGGAGATTACTACAATGGCACTAACAAAACTAGGTCAGGTCCTCCACGCAGAAGTGGTTGGACGCAACGAAATGCGGGGTTCGGTCAGGCTCGAGCTTGACACGGGCGAATCCGCGTACCTTCCGGCAAGACGGATGGTCACTGATTTCGAGCAGCTCAACGAAGGACGCGAGATTCGTGTTCTGGTGGTTGCGGAGAGTCAGGATCGCAACTTCCGTTCCACCTTCGTCGTCAGCGAACGTCTCGATGACGAGGTGGAGTACCCGGAGCCGGAAGAAGGCGAGAGCCTTGTGTCCGGCGATCCGTCACCGGAACTCATCAAGCAGTACCCGACAGGCAAACGCGTCTGCGGCAAGGTCAAGGGAACACGTGGCGATGCGATCCTCGTTCTGATCGACTCGCACCACGCGCTGCTTCCCTTCTCCGAGCTGGGATCGTGCAAGCCTGGTTCATTCCGTCCAGGGGTAACGGTCAAAGCTTTTGTCCTTCTGGTGGATGCCGGTGGACTGAAGCTCACCAAGAAGTCCCCCGACGACGAACAGGTTGCTGCTTGAAGATGGACGTGGGGAGCAGGTTCGCTTGCTCCTCACAACTCAGTTTCAGGACTTGTCCGTGGCTGAGTTTCACAGTAGGTAAAACACAAACCACAAGTTTCGCCGGAGTCGCGTTCTTGCCTTGATCGGCTGGATTGCGGCGCTGGCAAAAACCGGAGACCGGCATCGGTCGGTTCTCCATAACCCAGGTGTGCACCATTGGCAATGGCGCTCATCTTTCTTACTAATCCTAAACCAAGGAGAAACTGCCATGACTACTGAAAACCGTCAACTCGCTATCGTTACCGCTGGTGCTCTCCCCGAGGGCTGGACTGCCGAAGGCCTCTGCGAGGTCATGCTGTCCGCTCAGATCGAGCAGTACCGGTTCGCGTCCGAATTCGAAGCCGTTCTGGCTCGCCACGAAGGTGACGAGGGTCTCGCCCTCTTCCCGTCGGTCGACGAGCTGATCGAGCGTGGCGTGGAGCTCTTCGCTCTCGCTTCCGCCTTCGAGCACGGTCTGACGGGTGAAGGCTTCGCCGGGCTTCTCAGCTCGATGGACGTCGACACCCTGAACGGCGCTCTGGCGAATTTCGTCGAGCACGCCGAGTCCGTCGCCGCGA
>MDTD01018248.1_pt1 | contig 33857 bp, 32 predicted proteins | sample 811221 | NCBI WGS metagenome assembly MDTD01 (sample SAMN05326646, study PRJNA326480) | marine metagenome | isolation source: seawater | place: Pacific Ocean: South West | collected 2011
AGGCTGGATGTGGAAGCGCAGTAATGCGTGCAGCTGACCAGTACTAATAGCTCAATTGGCTTGATTTATGCACTGAAAAAAATTTTACCTTGATATAGTATAGTAAATTTCTGAGAAAAATTTTTATATTTTAAATTTAAATATTATTTCTATGAAAAAAAAATTTGGAATTCTCTTTAGAATAAGTGGTCTTCCAGGATCAGGAAAAACAGAAGTGGCAAAGTTACTTCACCCTAAAATTAATAAAATTTTTGGACCATCTGTAATTTGGAGCGGTGATGACCTCAGAAAAATTTATAATAATAAATCTTATAGTTTAAAAGAAAGAAATATTTTTGGATGTCAAAATATTGGTCTAATTAAATTAATAAATAGCCAAAAAATTAATGTAATTTTTGCTACCGTAGGACTTTCAACTGCAATTAGAAGAAAATTTAAAAAAGAAATACCAAACTACATCGAAATAATAATTAAAGCTGATATTAAAGATTTACAAAAAAGAAATGCTAGGGAATTTTATAACAATAACTCAAAAAATGTTTGGGGCAAAGATATTAAAGTAGAGTACCCAAAAAAACCAGATGTTGCTATAGTTAACGATTTTAAAAAAGATTTAGTTTACATGGAAAAATATATATTAAAAAATTTGATTAAACTCAAAAAACTTCAAAGTTTTATGATTTAATGTGTGGAATATTTGCAAGTAATGATCCCTTAGTTTCTTATGAACACCAAAATATAATTAATAAACATCTTAAATTTCGTGGTCCTGATTTCCAAAGTAAAATAATTAAGCATAAAAATTGGGTTATTTATCATTCCAGACTATCCATAATAGGTTTGAGTGACAAATACAATCAGCCCTACCATTGTTCTGATGGCTCAGTTCTTTTGTATAATGGAGAAATATTTAATTATAAGGAACTTTCTATTAAAAAATTGAACATTAAAAAACCAGAGTCAGATACAGATATTTTATCAAAACTAATAATCAGAAAAGATTTTAGTTATAATTGGTTAGATGGTTTTTTTGCTTTCATTAGAATATCAAAAAATGGAAAATTATTGAATTGTGTAAGAGATCCTTTTGGAGTAAAGCCTCTATTTTATTTTAAAAGAAAAAAATTTATTACAATTTGTAGTGAACCAATTGTAATAAAAAAGATATTTAAATTAAAATTAAATCCTAAATCGATCAGAGAATATCGTTTATTTCGTGCTCCACTATTTAGCGAGTCATATTTTAAAAATATTAAAATTATACAACCCGGTAACTGTTTATCGAAAGGAAATTATTTTGATTTATTAAAAGAGTTTGTAAAAAGAAAAAATCCTAAAAAAAATTTAGAAACAATTTTAAAAAAAAGTATTAAATTAAGAACAAGATCAGATGCTAAAATTGGTCTATTATTAAGTAGCGGTATAGATAGCAATATAATTAGAAAAAATATTCCTAAAGTAGATTATTTTAGTGGAGGTTTTGAGGACGATTTTGATTATGCTTACTTGAGAAAGAAAAATATTAAGGTGAATTTTATAAAAATAACCCGATCTAGCTTTTTAAATAGACTTAAGAAATTAATATATTTAAGAGGTGAGCCTCTTAGTGTGCCTAATGAAGTTGTCCTATCTCTAATAGCTAATAGCGCTAAAGATAAAAAAATTAAAGTATTGTTATCAGGTGAAGGAGCTGATGAATTTTTCGGAGGATATGATAGGATTTTTAATTGGGCCCTTAATAATAAGTTTGATTTAAAAAAATTTTGTGATCTTTACTGTTATAACGATATCAAAAAAAGCTCATTAGAATTTCAAAACCTTAAAAAATTATTTTTAAAATTAAAAAAGTTAAATTCTTTTGAAAAAGTAAAATTCTTTTTTATAAAATATCATTTACCAGTTTTGTTAAGAAGGTTAGATTTTTCATTAATGTCAGAGGGCGTGGAAGGTAGAGAGCCTTTTTTATCAAAAATAATCTTTGATGAGTCTATGAAGTATAATAAGAATGAGCTCATTGTAAATAAATTGGGCAAAAGACCTCTAAGAAAAATTTCAAAAAAATATTTTGGAAATGGGTTTTCTATACTTAAAAAAGTTGGATTTCCAATTGATATGTCGAGAATATTAAAATATAAAAATACAAGATCAAGTAATTATAATTTATGGTTCGAATTAAATCAAAAAATACTAATGGAATTAAAATAGGATACACCACTGGTGTGTTTGACTTATTCCATATTGGACACCTGAATATTTTAAAAAATAGCAAAGGGTTATGTGATAAATTAATAGTTGGTGTTACCTCAGATGAATTAGTGCAATATAAATATAAAAAATCAATTATCCCTTTTGCAGAGAGAATTGAAATAGTAAGAAATTGTAAGTATGTCGATTTAGCAATACCTCAGTATGATATTGATAAAGTTGAAATGTGTAAAAAATTAAAAGCTAATTTTTTATTTGTAGGTGATGACTGGTACAAGGAAAAGAATTGGAGAATCCAAGAAAACAAATTAAAAAAAATTAACTGCAAAGTAATATATTTCCCGTATACAAAAGGAACGAGTAGTACACTTATAAATGAAAGTTTAATCAAATTAAGAAAACATAAGCTGTAATTTTTATTTTAATTAGGCTTTTAATGATAAAAATTAATGAAAAATAGACTGGATTTAGATCATAAAATTAAAAAAATCAAATTATTAGATGCAGAATATGTATTTATCGATGGTTCAAGTAGGTCAGGCAAAGCTGGAATTGCTCCTATAATAAGTTCTTTTAAAAGAGCAGAACATTGGAAAGCAAGAGGATCATTTGAAAGATGTTTGACGATCTACCAGTCTGGTGATTTGAGTAAGCAAGGATTTAAATTTTTGCTTGAGTCAGATTTACAAATGGATGTTTGGTTTAGTATGATGGGCAGAGATGTCAATACTAACCAACATGACCAAACAAGTATAATTAACTCACCAAAATATAAAGAGTATTTTGCTAGAACTAAAAGAAAAGACACACCAGAAACATTTATAAAGATAGAAAAAGAAATTAAAGAAAAAAGACTAATATTTCCATTTGTATGTGATGATTTTATGACAATTGGAAATTTTTTAAAAGATATAAACCCAAACTTTAAATTTATAATTGTTATGCGAAACCCAATTGATTTAATCTTTACATGGTTTCGCAGCGGTAGAGGAACTAGACTAGGAAACGATCCACGTTATATCAAACCAGCTTTTCAAATAAAAAAATTTAAAAATATTCATTTCTCTATGCTTAATAATGCAAAGGAATTTAGTTTAGCAAATCCTTTGGAAAAGTGTTTCTTAGTTATTGAAAAACAGATGACTGAGTATCTAAATAGCAATTTGTTATATTCTAAAAATTCATGTCTTGTTCCGTTTGAAAATTATTGTTTAGAAACCGAAAAATATATAAAAAAATTTGAAAATTTTTTAAACACTAAAAGAACTAAATTTACTAAAGCTGAAATGTTTAAAGCTAACGTACCAAGAAAAAAAGATAATGAAGTTTTTTCAAAAAAGATGCATATGATATTTGATAATATCCAAGAAAAGTACGTAAAAAGACTGAAAAATTTATGTAATCGTTACGAGACTGAAATTTCAGATATTTATCAATTAAGTTCAACTACAAAATATCCTAAAGGCTTATTTAAAGGCTTAAATATAGATTCTTTCTCAAAATTATCATCGGCTTCAAAGTATCATAAAGGTGGCAGAAGCTAAAAAAACAGATGATACGATTTTAAATAAAAAATAAATTTATTTTGCTAAAAATATCTCTTTAAAAAATTGATGTTATGCTTCATCATTTTTAGATTATCTTTATATCTTGCAGTTTGAAATATAAAATTTCCTTTGTATTTTATTTTTTTTAGGTATTTAAAAAGTTTTCTAAAATCATAACTTCCTTTCCCAATTTTCATTGAAAGAGAATTATACTTTTTATCCTTTATGTGTATATTCTTCACTCTTGAAAAATATTCTTTTTCTTCCTCAAAATTGTATCCTAACCCAGCACTATTTCCTGTATCGTAATTAATACCAAAAGTTTTAATTGGAAACTTTTTGATAAAATTACATAGTTTTTTTGGATTATAATCGCTTTCAAATAAAATCTTTATTTTTCTTTTGGAAATAAGTGAATTTAATTTTAATAGATTTTCAATTAATTTTTTTTCCTCAAAATTGTTTCTTATGCTTGAATTATCTACCAGGGGACAAATTATATATTTTATTTTAATCTTTGAACAATTATGAATAAAAATTTTTAATATTTTCAATTCTGATTTTAAATTTTTTTTAAAAAAAGGTGATTGCATAAAAAAATCTGCAGTTACACTCTCAATTTTGATTTTATTTATTTTCTTAAGTTTACAAATTTCTTTTCGCCCGGGATAAGTATTGATAGGATTTCGAAAAAAATTTTTTCTATCAATGGTCCATTCAATTAAATTTAAACCAAGTTTTTTTGATTTTTTGAATTCTTTTCTCCAATTATTCCAGGGAAATGATTGTAATTTTTTATCCTCTGCAGGCACTAGCCTGCCTTGCATAAATCCTAACTTTTTCATTTTCTATTAAGTTTTAAACTAGCAGCTTGAAAATCAGCAACTCTTGTAAAAACCTGTTTAAGTGGCTTACCCTTAATTTTTTTATAAATATTGTTTCTTTTGGAAATACGATTTATTTGTTTGAATATATTTTCATAGGCTTTTATTGTTTTATTTATATCTTTAATTGAATACGTGTATGTAATGCAGTGATAGCCAGTCCATAGAATTTTTGATTTAAGAAGTTCTTGCTGTATAAAAGTTTTGGTTAATAATGGTGAGTATAAATTTTTATCTTTTTTAATTGTAAAAACTGTTCTCGACGGGTGTCCATCACATCTAAATATATCGTCTAACCCATATCTTAAAATAGACCTATTTAATTTTTTTTTTAAAATAAGACCATTATTATAAATTTTTTTTAAAACATTTTTTTTATATATTTTTTCGATACAGGCTTTTGCAGCCGCTAAACCTAAGCACTCCCCTCCGTACGTAAATGAAAAAAATACATTTTCAAATAATTTCATATATTTTTTTTTACCTACAACTGCTGAAAGTGGAACTCCATTAGATATAGCCTTCGCAAAACAAGATAAGTCAGGTTTAATATTATAAAGTTTTTGTACTCCTCCAATTGAGTATCTAAATCCTGTTACAACTTCATCGAAAATTAATAATGCTTTATTTTTTTTACAAATTTTTTGTACTTCAGCTAGAAAATTTTTTTTACATTTATTTTTACATGGATAACATTTGTTCTTCTTTTTCATACATTTTGGATTAGAAACTGTAATAGGCTCCATAATAACGCAAGCAATTTTATTTTTGTATTTCTCAAAGATTTTATTAAGACTTTCGATGTCATTGTAATTAAATGGATGCGCTAATTTTTCATTAAATTTTGGGATACCTAAATTTTTGTCAGTTGAGGCAATAAACCAATCATGCCATCCGTGATAGCCACAAAAAGCGATATGATCTTTTTTAGTAAAGGCTCTTGCAATTTTCACTGCAGCTGTGGTTGCATCTGCTCCATTTTTACCAAATCTTGCTTGTTCTGCTGAAGGAATATGTTTTTTTAATAACTTTGCGACATCGATTTCAAGTTTATTTGCTAGACTAAAAGTTGAGCCTAAATCAAGCTGTTTTTTTACTGCTCTATTGACATCTTTATCTGAATATCCAAGAATTAGTGGCTGAGCTCCCATAACATAGTCAAGATATTGATTTTTATCGACATCTATAATTTTATTTCCTTTCCCTTTAAAGGCATGGGAGGGTGAAAAATTTTCAGAAAATGAGTATGTGCCTTTGCTAAAAGTTTGCCCACCTGTAGGAATTAATTTTTTTGCCTCTTTTAAAAGTATTTTTGAATTTGAAGTTTTAAACATTTACCAGATAGTTCTTCCACCATCCACAATTAGACTTTGCCCAGTCATGTAGGATGATTTATCTGAAATAAGATAATACATAGACTCGTTTAGTTCGTTAATTTTTGCCATTCGTTTAAGAGGTATTAATTTTTTTAAATTTCTCACAAAATTTGAGGGCTGGTTATTGTATATTCCACCAGGACATAAAGTATTGCATCTGATATTATCTTTTGCAAAGTATGTTGATATATATTTAGTTAATCCAATTATTCCATGCTTTACTATTGAATAACTTATTGGTTTTGTAAAACCGTCATATATTTCTTGATTTGGAGATATAATACTTAGATCGGAGCCAATATTAAGTATAGAACCACTTTTTTGTTTTTTCATAAATTTAACAACATGCTTAATCACAATTAAAGATGTAGTAATTCCTACTTTAAGATCTGATTCAAAGTTATTGATATTTAAGTCTTCAAATTTAGATGTTTTATTTTTTTTCGGAATGTAATCGTTTGCTACACAATTAATCAAAACATCTATTGATTTAAATTTTTTATAAATCTTATATATTATTTCCTTTACGAGCCTTTCTTTTGTTAAATCACACTTGTAAAAAAAAATATTTCTCTTATTTCCCAATTTCTTTAAATCTATCACGTGGACATTATAATTTTTTTTTGCTAAGAAATCTGAGAACTGATTTCCTAAAAATCCACTACCACCGGCTAGAATTACGTTTTTTTTCAAGTTTTGTTAATCTATTTCTTTGATTTTTTCTTTAATAATTAAAGGGTAGGTATTAACATTTAAAAGTTCATTATTCAAATATTTTAATTCACTTATTTTAAAGCAACAAACAATATGATTGTGAGTATAGGCTTTAGGTAAATCTTGTCTTCTGAAATAATCATTTTTAATATATTGGAAAATTTTTTTATTTTTTATTCTCCATGTTAAATAGGGATTAGTTAAAGCAGACGTAAATCCGCATAAACTCTTTATATTTTTTGACTCAATTTTTTTTTTTTGCAATTAAATAAAGAAACTCTTTTTTTGGTATGAGAGGTATGTATATAAGCCAAATGATTGTATTTGAATTAAAATTTGACTTTTTGATTATATTTTTGAAAACTTCTTTAATTGAAATTTTTGGCCCAGATAGTTTTTTATTTCTTTTAAAAAAAACAAACTGATTTATTTTACATTTTTTTTTAAACCAATCATCATCAGAAGATAAAATAACTTTATTAAACCATTTAATAGATTTTATAAATTTGACTGTTTTGTTAAAATAAATTCTATTTTTTTTTGGGTATCCTTTGCTATTTTTTCTTGCAGGAATTACTGCTATATGATTGTAAGATGACATATCTTTAATTCTATATAAAAATTATTCAATATAATCAATAAAGCTAACTTTTAAATTTGGTTTTTTTTCAAAAATAGTATAGATACAATATATTTTAAACACCTGTTATTCAATTATTCAATGACTTATGAAAATTATTGGAATTATACCAGCAAGATCTGGTTCTAAATCTGTTAAAAATAAAAATATTATAAATTTAAATGGGAAACCCCTAATTTATTACACTATAAATTCAGCAAAAAAATCAAAATTAAAAAATTACATAGTTAGTTCAGATAGTCAAAAGATTTTAAAAATTGCGAAAAAATATGGAGCTCAAAATCTTTTCACAAGACCTAAAAAATTTGCTTTAGATAAAACTCATTCAATCCAGCTGTTTAAGTTTTTGAAAAAAGACCTAGAAAAATATTTTAAATTTGATGCAATTATGATACTGCAACCAACGACACCATTGAGAAGAGCAAAAGATATAAATAGAGCAATCAAACTTTTCAAAAATTCAAAATGTGATTCTGTTATAAGTGTAAGTTCTGTTGGAGGAATGCATCCAACAAAGATGAAATATATTAATAAAAAAAGATATTTATGCGATACTGAGTTTTCATCAAAAAAAGAAGGTCAAAATAGACAAGAATTGAAAGATGTTTATATTCCAAATGGTGCCATATATCTTTTTAAAAAAGAAAATTTAATTAAAAATACTATCAAGGGTAAAAAATCTTTAGCAATGATTATGCCAAGAGATTTAAGTGTAAATATTGATGAAAATTATGATTTAAAAATTGCAAAATTTTTTCTAAATAATAAAAAATCATGAAAAATAAATTAAAAAAACCACAAATTGTTGCAGAAATTGGTTTATCCCATAACGGCAATATGAAGAAAGCTTTTCAATTTGTAAATTTATCAAAAAAAGCAGGAGCTGATATTGTCAAATTTCAAACTCATTTTGCGAAATTTGAGTCGACGTACGATGAACCATTTAGAGTAAAAATTTCTAACAAATTTAAAAATAGATATGATTACTGGAAAAAAACTGAGTTTTCACCTAGACAATGGAAACAGATTTTAAATTATTGCAGAAAAATAAACATTACTTTTGCGACCTCTCCATTTTCCATTGAGGCTGTTAAAATTATGAGAAAAATTGGCTGTAAAAATTGGAAAATTGGCTCGGGAGAGGTATTCTCAAATTTTTTAATGCGTGAAATTCTAAAAAAAAAGAGTGAAAGATTTATTTTTAGTACCGGAATGTCAAATTGGTTTGATATACATAAAAACATTAAATTTGTGAAAAAAAAAATTGGGAATAAATTTACAATCTTGCAATGTACAACTGAGTATCCGAATAATTTAAAGAACGTAGGATTAAACGTGATTTTAGAATTGAAAAAAAAATATAACTGTAATGTAGGATTATCAGATCATACTGGTTCCATTTTTTCATCAATTGCGGCCTTAAGTTTGGGTGCAGAAATGATAGAAGTTCATGTTTGTGATAAAAAAAATTCAAAAGGTCCAGATGTAAGTTCTTCTTTAACATTTGAGGAATTAGCAATTCTATGTAGAGCTAGAGATGCAATCTTTACTATGAACAATAATCCTGTAAATAAAAATATAATAAGTAACAAACAAAAAAAACTAAAAAAAATATTTGGCAAAAGCATTGCTATTAAAAATGATTTAAAAAAAGGTCATCAAATTAAAATTTCCGATCTTACCTTAAAAAAACCCGGAACAGGAATTAATGAAAAATTTATGAAAAATATTATAAACAAAAAAGCAAAAAAAGATTTATCATCCAAAAGAATTTTAAAACGAGGGGATTTTGAATAAAAAAATTAAAAAAATTTGTATTGTTGTTAATAGTAGAGCAAATTATGCTAGAGTTAAAAGTTTATTATCTGCAATAAAAAAAAATAAAAAATTGGAATTAATTTTAGTTCTTGGTGCTTCAGCAATGCTATATAGATTCGGCCAAGTTCACAAGGTAATACGAAAAGATAATTTTAAAGTTGATGATACAATTTTCTCAGTAGTTGAAGGTAATGATTTGATTGGTATGTCGAAAACTACTGGCTTATCAATAATAGAATTGTCTAATGTTCTTAAAAAGAAAAAACCAGATTTAGTTGTAGCTATAGCAGATAGATACGAAAATTTGTCAATTGCAGTATCAGCTAGTTACATGAATATTCCTGTTGCCCATATTCAAGGAGGTGAAACAACTGGATCAATCGATGAAAAAGTTAGACATGCTATAACAAAATTATCTGATATTCATTTTGTATCTACTAAAAGAGCAAAAGATTATGTAATTAAAATGGGTGAATCTAAATCAAAAGTTTTTTTAACTGGTTGTCCGTCAATAGATTTAGCAAAAATATCGAATTATAATTTAGCAAAAAACTTTTTTATACAACATGGCTCTGGAGCACAAGTTAAGACAAGTGATAATTATATTTTAATTCTTCAACATCCTGTAACTACTGAGTTTGATAATGCAAAATTACAGATTGAAGAAACAATTCAAGCAGTAAAAGAATTCTGCAAACAAACTAATTACAAAGCTATTTGGTTATGGCCAAATATTGATGCTGGATCTGATATTTTTTCAAAAAGAATTAGAATATTTAAAGACACTAATCCTAACTATGCAAGATTTATAAAAAATTTTACACCCGAAGATTATGTTAAAGTAATGAAAAATTCAAAATGTATAATTGGAAACTCTTCATCAGGAATAAGAGAGGCCTCTTTTTTAGGAGTTCCAGTTGTTAATATTGGATCTAGACAGTCTAATAGAGAAAGAGGTCCAAACGTTAAGGATGTGGGGCATAATAGAAAACAAATATTGAAATCGATATTTCATCAGGTGGGTAAAAGATTTAAAAAATCATATATATATGGAAATGGTGACGCTGGTAGAAAGATAGCATCAATTCTTGCCAACTCTACTTTTACAATAAATAAAAAATTAAACTATTTGGATAGTGATTAAAAATAATTATCTTATAAATTTAATTCAAAAAAAAAGAGCTGTTATAGGAATTTTTGGACTGGGTTATATTGGTTTACCCCGAGCAATCCAGTTTCTTAATGCAGGATATAAAGTTGTTGGCTTCGATAACGATATAAAAAAAGTAAGGAAATTAAGCAAAGGAGTTTCTTACTTAAGTAATGTAAGCTTTAAATCAATTAAAAAAAAATTTAAAAAAAATTTTTTATGCACAAATAATTATAAAGAAGTAAACAATGTAGATATTATCATATTTTGCTTGCCCACCCCTTTAACAAAACAATTTAAGCCAGATTTGAGCTATATAAAGAATACTTTAAAAAATATTATTCCGTATTTAAAAAAAAATCAGGCTATCTCATTAGAATCTACTACTTACCCAGGCACAACCGATGAAGTAATTTATAGAAAATTAAAAAAAAAATTTGAAATTGGTAAAAATTTTTTTTTAATATATTCCCCAGAAAGAGATGATCCTGGAAATAATATTAAAAATTTATATGTTCCAAGATTAATTAGTGGAAAAACTAAATTGTGTTTAAAAATAGCTAGCTCTTTATATAGCAAAATATTTAAATTTCTTGTCCCAACCAAGGATATGCGTACAGCAGAGACAGCTAAATTATTTGAAAATGTATATAGATCAATCAATATTGGACTTGTAAATGAAATGAAAAAAATTTGCTATAAGATGAAAATTAATATCCACGAGATTATTAATGCAGCTTCAACAAAGCCATTTGGTTTTCATAAATTTATACCTGGTCCTGGGCTTGGCGGTCATTGTATTCCTATTGATCCATTTTATCTATCTTGGAAGGCAAAAAAATATGATATTGACACTCAGTTTATTAATCTAGCTGGGAAAATAAATCGATCAATGCCAAATTGGGTAATAGGTAGAATTTCAGAATTTTTAAAAAACAAAAATAAAACTTTAAGAAAAAAAAAGGTTTTAATCTTGGGTGTTGCTTATAAAAAAAATATTAATGACACAAGAGAATCACCAGCTTTTGAAATTATTAAAATATTGAAACAAAAATATAGGGCTTTAGTTGAATATCATGATCCATATGTTCCATATATTAAAAATTTAAGAAATTATGATCTAAATATGAGAAGCATAGAAATTACATCAAAAAAAATTAAAGAATTTGATATTGTTATTTTGGTTACTAATCATGATAATTTAAATTATAAATTAATTAAGAAAAACTCAAATTTGCTAGTAGACACTAGAGGAGAAATTAATTTGAGGCTATCAAATGTTATTTCATTGTAAAATTTAAAACTTATGAATTTAAGAAATTTTCATAATTTTTAATGATATTTTTAGAATCACCATAATAATATTTAATTGTGTTTTCGTGGACTTTATTTTTTAATGGAAATGAAACTTTTCGATTTATTAAATTTAAAATATTTTTTTTTATTTTATTTTCAGAAGTAAAAATTATTTTATTATTAAATTTGTATAAAAATTTTTTGTATATTTTTTTTTCAAAAAATGGAATTATCACATATTTTCCATTTATTAATGCCTCGATGGAAGCAGCTGAGTTTTGAGCGATAATGATATCAGCCTGATTTATTAGTTTTGCTGAAGTTCCACTATCAAAAACCTCAATATTCTTATCAATTTTCTTTTTTTTTAATTGTCGAGCAGTACTTCTCTTTGTCTTAATTTTGATATTTATGTTTTGATTTTTAGAAAGCTCATTTAAAATATCAATTACTTTTTGAAAGCTTAAATCCCAGTTATAATTTTTATTTTCTTTGTATTTAGGTATCCCTCTTTTTTTTGAGAAGGTAAGAAACAATACATCTTTAATTTTTTTATTATATTTTTTATTATTAATAAAATCTAGAATTCTTGGACAACCATTAATACTAGTTTTTTTTCCAACTTTATTATCAATTTTCATAAGAGTTTTTTTCATAGTTTTGTTATAAACAGAAATATTGCTGAATATTTTAAGGAAATGGGTAAATTTATTTGAATTAATTAGATGTTCTATTTCTGACTCGCTTCTAAAACATTCCTTAAACCACAATTTTACAAATACATTATTATTTTTACACCCTACGTATAATGCGTTTTCTGCATAATAACTGAAATTGAATGTAATAAAATTTAGAGTTTTATTACTAAATTGTTTTTTTAAATTATAAATAACCTTTGTCCAAAATATTTCATGTTTTCCTTTGTTGTCTTTTTTTTGTTTAAAATATTCATGAGGTTTTGTTCCAGGTTTTAAATAATTAAAAAAAATTTTTTTTTCATCTCTATGAAAGTAATAAAAAATTAATTTCGCAATAGATCTACTCATGAAAACTAATTCAGGAATTTTATTAGATAGATTTTCCACGATTTCAATATCTCTATCACCTATAGATCTATAGAGAATAATACTTACTTTTTGACTCATGCCTTTTTTTCTAAAACTTTTTTTTCTAAAAAGTGAGACTTTTATTAAATATGAGCAAAGTTTTGGTGAATTTATTATGCATGAAAAATAAATTAAAAAGTGAAGTAAAAATAAATAATGTTCAAAAATTACTTTTTTCATTAAAATTTTTTTACTTGATTATTAATCTACAGTCATGATCAATATAATTCATCCAAACTACAGTATCTTTAAAATATTCATCTACTGCTTTCTTAGCTCCCTGCCATGCGCCATAATCATCAATTATTAAAACACCACCTTTTGATAATAGTGGATAAAGTATTTCTAATTCTATTTTAGTACTCTCATAAAAATCGGTATCTAGCCTTAGTAAAGATATGCTCTCAGGTAAGTTTTTCTCATCCAATAAAGTACTTTCAACCTTTCCTTTGACTAGCTTAATATTAGACATATCTAAATTATGGTTAGAAAAATTTTGATAAACTTTTTCAATTGTGCATTTGTCCCACTCTGAAAATTCATTTCCATCTTGTAATTTCTTAAATTTATTTGAAGCTACAAGTCCGTCTTTAATTTTTATGTCATATTCAGAAGGTTCGGACATTCCCAAAAAAGTATCATATGCATAAATTTTTTTTTTTGTTTTGTATATATTTTCTAAATGTTTCAAAGTCATAATATTTCCACCTTCCCACACTCCGCACTCTACAAAATCTCCTTCAATTTTATGATCTTTAATATAATGAAAAGATTTTAAAAGAGCTGATCTTCTTAAATCACTTGTCATTGAATATTTTGCATATGAATTAACTATAAACTGATCTTCTTTTTTAAATTGATTAAATTCATCATTTTCAAGATTTAGTAATTTATAACCAAACTTTTTTAAACATATTTTGAAAATTTTTTTTATCAGGCTCTTTATCATAAAAAATTATAAATTTTTTTGGTTTAAAATACCATCAACATATTTTGAAAATGTAATTTGTGTAAGACTTAATGATTGAAATAAATTACTTAAGGACGCAGGTAAGAATCTTGAGTATTTTAATTCCATTAATTTTTTTCTCAAATCGATTACAAAATTTCGATTTTGTTTAATTTCTTTCATGAAATTGATTGAAAATTTATTACAAATTATTTCTTTATCAATAGTAATTCTACAATGAGAAAAAATATCACTATTATAAGCTTCTCTAAAATAACATATAATATAAGTAGGTTGATAAATCGCATCAATTGTTTCAAAATTTTTATTTAAAAGTTGATTATAATTTTTAGATAAAAACATTTTCATTAATTTATCATGATCAATAGAGAATTTTTTTTTAGAGACTATGCTATTTTCTTTATTTTTTATTTCAAAATTCCATGTTTTCGGTTTTTCGTCCAAATCTTTAAGATAAGATCTTGCCCTAATTTTTGTTCTTTTAGAAAATCCTTCAATTTTAGCATTCATTGAATCCATATTTAAGTTATCAAAATATACCGAAAGACAATAATATCCTCTATTATTTCGAGATAATTTATCTAAAAAAAAAATATTTTTTAAATTTTCTTTTAATTTTTTTTCTTGTTCAGCATTTATAAAAAATTTTTTTTCAAATCTGTTTAAATAAGTATTCATTTTTTTATAATATTAAGATTTTTTGCATTAAATTTTAAAGCATTAAGATCTATCGTTGAAATATCCAAATCATTATTAATAAATTTATAATTTTTTAAATCAATTTCTCCCTCTTTTCCATATCTCCAATTTTTTCGATAAATGTCTATTGCAACAGAATTTTTGTTAAAATCTACATTATTCAAAAAAACTTTAGAAAGATCCTTTACTGCTAAACCTATCAATGAATCATTAATAATAATATTATTTATATTTATTTTACTGTTTTCTCCTGCTGATATTCCTTTATCCATAGCCTCACTTATTTTTATATCATTACCAGTGATATTACTTTCCATAAAATCAAGGCCATCATTTCCACTTTTAATTATATTTAAATTTTTTAAATTATATTGAGAATAATCAAAATCGATACAATCCCCAAAACATTTACTGACATTTAGATTTTTTATTGCCCCTTTACTGTTAGAAAAGTGGATTGTATCATCTCCAATTTGATTGGAGCTTACTTCTAAATTCTGAATTAATATTCCATTATTCCAAAAGAAAGACAACATACCAGAAAATTTTATATTTTCTATTACTGCTGAGCTTCCACCAGATATCGAAAGATTTTTCAATATACTTCCATTAGATTCTTTTCCGCTAATTGAAATAACTCCCCATGCTTTATTTTGGTCTTTCCTTTTAAATATAATTTTACCTTTTGTTCCATCTACAATCGTTTTACCTTTTGAGTAAATTGAAATTCCTGGACTCATTAAAATAGTTGTATTAGGCAAAATATTTAAGATCTGATTTTTTTTTATCATTAAATTTTTTGTTAGTTCTACTTGACCAGGACCCAATGTGATAACTTTATTATAATTAAGTGTATTTTTATTCCAAATATGCAATGAATGTTTATTATAATTTAATTCTGCTACATTCAAAATCTCATCATTTCCCCAAGTAATATTAATTATTTTATTATTAGTTAATTGACTTGTTAAAAGGTTTTCAATATTTTTTTTATCAAAATTTTCATTGTCAATTTGTACAACATATGTTTGATAATCTATATCATATTGGTAAGTATGGAATTCATCAGCGCCAAGCTCCATATTTGTTTGATAGTTGTTATTCTTTTCAATTTTTAAACCTGCATATAATTTTAAATCATCTGAGTTGATAGTTTTCAATTCGCCAGTTTTTGGGACAATTATATTAAATGGTTTTGTACTATTCTTTTTTAATAATAGTCCTCCATAACCTTTATAGATAATTTTAATAAATTTTTTATTAGGAAATTCTCTTATCTCCAATTTTTTTAATTCTAAAATATTTTCATTTATTTTTTTTTTAATAAAATCATTTCTATTTTTTATAAAAAAGAAAACATTTTTTTTAAATATTTCATATTCAAGATTTGAATATCTTTGAGGGTTCCAACCACCAATTCGTAAAGTTAAATAATTTTTTTTTCTGTCTTTATATACGGTGTCATCTATTGATGAATAAATGTTAAGTAAATATTTTTTTTGGTTTTCATAACTAAGCAAACCATTAATCATTTGATATAAAATATTTACTCTTAGAGAATTAAATTCCGGGTCTAACAAAGCAATATTTAACAAAGGATTTGTTTTTTGGTTGATAGATGTCTGATAATTTGGTTTTTCTGAAGATAATAGAGTTTTCAATGTAAATCTTCGCTTACCCCATGGGTATAAAAACGTTCCTAAGGCCATTGCATCAGATATTATTGGTTCCACCCTTCCTCTTGTTGGGTCAAAATAAAATTCTTGATTATGAAAGTAGTCATTATGTAAAATTCCTAAGATATTATTGAGAGCAACAAACTTAGCAGTTTGATCAAAATTAACTGAAAGCCATAAATTATTCATAGTATCCCAATCAACATTTTCCTTTTTTGAGTTAATAACATCTATCATTTTTTTAAAAATTTCATTTGTATTATTTATTGATTTCGCATTTACAATTTCAAATTCATTTAATTCCCATTTTTCATCAAGATCTTTTCCAAGTAAGAGAGGTCCTGGCATTCTTTTATTTAATCTAACCATACTCTCGTCCTCTCTACTTATTAGATGATAAATACCATAACTTTTGTTATTGATTATTAATTCTATAAGTTCTCCATGATGAGCCGTAAGTCCAATTTTTTTTGCGAGAAGATCAGGATAATAATTTTCTATAACAGTCCTTCCTTCAGGTGATACAAGATTAATATGACGCATCATTTTGTAAGGATTTTCTCTCCTCAATTTCAATCTCAACGAAGGTTTTTCTAGTCTATGATGCCAGTGATTTTTACCTCTCATTCTATATTCAATTCTTAAAGGTTCGTCTGTTTCACTAAATTTTATTTGAGCTTTAAAATATTTTTTTTCTTTAGGTTTTTTTGAAATATCTAACTTACTTTTTTCTAAAGAACTTGGTTCTATTTCTAAATACATTTTTTTTAAATCCGTATTAATTTTATTATTAGTTTTGTATTTGAAATCTAAAATAGACAAAATTTCAGATTTGGTTTCATTCGATGCATCAAATATTAAGGAAATGTTATGTATTAATGACAAATTTTTGTCTAAAATTTTTATATAATTAATTAATAAATTGATAAAAATTATTAGAGGTATAAGTATTAATATAATTTTTAAATATCTGATAAACAAACTAGTTACCTGACTCTTGCTCTCCTAAAAGAATATTTAATTCGCACTTACCTTCCGATGTAAGCTTATTTGATAATTCATTGAAATCTTTAATATCTTTGAATTTTATCTCAAAAATCTTATCAATATAAATTTTATCATTTTCTGTAAAACTTGAATAATTAATTAATTTAAAATCAACATTATTTTTACTCATCACATCATTTAAATAATCCTCATTATCTTTTTTATATTTGATTTTTAAAACTCTAAAATTATTACCTTGTTTTGAAAATTCTAAGTTATGCATGACAAAATTTGCACCAATAAAAAAAATTAAAAAAATTACAGCATATTCATAAAAAAAGGTACCACTGGCCATACCGATTGCAATTGCTCCAAAAATAAAAGTTAAATCTTTTGGATCTTTGAGAGGATTCCTAAATCTAACTATTGACATCGCACCAACTAATGCAAATGCTCTGGCTATGTTTGAACCAATAATAACCATTATCAAAGTTATGATTAATCCTATGAGAACTATACTTCTTAAAGTAGAGGATGGATTGGTATAGCCTGTATTAAAATATTGATAACATTTTGCGAGTATTAAATTTAATGTTAGAGAAAAGAACATTGCAAAGGAGAATTGAAATATACTTATATTTCTTAATATAGTCTCATTACTTAATTCTGAAATTAATTGATCCATAATAATTATTAAATAAAATTAATTGAAATATATTTGAATAAATCAAAAATGAAAGTAAAAGTTAAATTTTATTATATTTTAATAATTTTTAAAATTTTTATTAACAAAATTTAAATACTTTTTGCAATTTAAATCAAAATCGAACCTGTAAAAATTATTATGCCCAATCCTAATTTTCCTATTTATTGTTTTTTTTCGTTTTTTGTAATTATTTATTAAATATGCTATTTTTTTATAATCACCAATTTTAACTAAATCTCCAGCATTGCCGTTCATAAGTATTTCTCGAGGTCCTGTTGGACAATCAGATGATATGATATATTTTTTTAAAAATTGGGCTTCTAATAAAACATTTGGCAGACCTTCGTATTTAGAACTAAGTAACACGATGTCAGATTTTTTTAAATATGGGTATGGATTTTTTTTATATCCAATTAATTTAACTTTATCATTGAGTTTATAATCCTCAATATACTTTTGTAATAAAGTTTTATTAACACCTTTTCCTATTATAATCATTTTTAACTTTAAATTTGGTTTTAAAATTTCAATTGCTTTCAAAGAAGTAAGATGATCTTTTTGATCTACTAATCTGCCTATTGAGATAATATTGATATAATTTTTCTTGAAAAAACTTATTTTTTTTTTTTTATCTAATAATTTTTTTTTTATAAAATTTTTATCAAAAGGATTATAAATACACTCTGGATTTACACTAAATCTTTTTTTGAATATTCTTTTAAATTCAAGAGAGTTTACCATCACATCGTCAGCTAAATTTATGATAAGTTTATATAATTTATTTTTAATTAAATTTTGAGACCATCCTTGGGGTGCTGAATTAGATCTTGTAATAATTCTTGTACTAAAAATTTTCGCAATAAGTATTGCATAAATATTTGCCTGAAAAGCAAATATTAATGGCTTAGAAGATCTCGATAAAAGATTAAAAAAAAGAATAATTAAACATACAAGATACTTGATTTTTCTACTTTTTGTTTGCAAAAATGTACTTCTACTCCCTATAAATTTTATTCCTTTTGCAAAATGTGATGATTTATCTTTATTACAAGTTAAAATTTCAACGGAACATCCATTTGATTGTAGATAATTACACACTAAAAATAAGTTTTTTTCTACTCCTCCATCCTCAATTGATGGAATAAAAATTAGTAATTTTTTTGTCATTAAGAATTAAAGGTATTATGTATAGTTTTATATCACAAATGATTAATTAAATTGAAAACAAAAATATTTATTATCATAAGCTAAAATTATTTTTAAGTAAAATAAGCAAAATTTAATATAAGGATTGCTTAAATTCTAATTATTGTTAAAAGTGTAATTTTTTAATGAGCAAAACTTTCATAATTTCCGAAATCGGGATAAATCATAATGGTGATTTAAAAATAGCTAAACAAATGATTGATGCATCAATAAAAGTGGGAGTTGATGCTGTAAAATTCCAAAAAAGAGATATTAAACTAGTTTATTCTGAAGAACAGCTTAAAAAACCCAGGACAAGTCCCTTTGGCACAACGGAAAGAGAGCAAAAAGAAGGATTAGAATTTAATGAAAAAGATTATGATGAAATTGATGACTATTGTAAAAAAAAAAATATAATTTGGTTTGCATCTGCATGGGACAACAACAGTCTAGAATTTTTAGATAAATATAATTTGGAATATAATAAGATTGCATCTGCGATGTTGGCCGATGAAAGTTTTTTAGAAGAAGTAGCAAAAAGAAAAAAACATACTTTTATAAGTACAGGAATGTCCGACTTTAACATGATTGATGTTGCAGTTAACATATTTAAAAAGAATAACTGCTCTTTTGAATTGATGCATTGTATATCTGCATATCCATTTAATAATGAATTAGCAAATTTAAATATGATAGGAATTTTAAAAGAAAGATATAAATGTGATGTTGGTTACTCTGGTCACGAAAAGGGTGGTAAGTTAATTTCTCTAGCAGCAGTTTGCTTGGGTTCTACTTCTTTAGAGAGACATCTAACATTAGATAGAACTATGTATGGAAGCGATCAAGCTGCTTCAATTACACCTTTTGGTTTTAAGTCATTAGTAGATGAAGTGAGAATTTTAGAAAAGGCTTTGACCGGAAATAAGGAAAAAATTATAATAGAAGATGAAAAACCAATAGCTAAAAAATTAAGAGCTCATATTTTATCTTCAAAAAAAAATTAATGAAAACTAGTGATTTATTTCTTAAAGATTTAGCTTCTAATATTGACTCTCATTTAAAATTAGAAGGACTTTCTCCCCAGATCGATAAAGCTATTAAAATAATTTACAGAAAGATTAAACTTGGTGGTAAATTAATGTTATGTGGAAATGGAGGATCAGCTGCAGATGCTCAACATTTATCAGCTGAATATCTTATTAGACTAAGACCTAAAATAAATAGGATGCCATTACCAGCAATTACTTTGGCTCAAGATACATCTACACTTACAGCATGTGGTAATGATTATAATTTTTCACAAATATTTAAAAGACCATTTCAAGCTTTGGCAAAAAAAAACGATGTATTAATTGTAATTTCAACTTCTGGTAATTCGCAAAATGTAATTGAAGTTCTGAAATCTGCACGTTTAAAAAAAATAACTACTATAGGGTTTTTAGGTGGTACAGGAGGTAAATGTAAGAAATTTTGTGATATTAAACTTATAGTGCCAAGTAAAATTACAGCTAGAATACAAGAATGCCACATTTTTCTTGGACATTTTATTTTTGAGCAGGTAGAAAATTTAATACTTAAAAAGTAATAACTTTTATCTTAAAATTGACTTAATTCGAGCCTATGATTTTAATATTAAGATTATTGTTGGCACAAGTTTTCAAAATCTATAGTTCTTTAAATATTTGAAATAAATTTTAATGAATACTTTTAAAAAAATTTTAGATCTTCTTTCAAGTCAAGAGAGAAAAAAAGTTTTCTATTTATTATGTATGATTATAACTATGGCATTATTGGAAACACTTGGGGTAGCTTCTATATTACCTTTTATAGCTGTGCTCACTAATCCTGAGTTAATCCAAACTAATATTTTGATAAAACAAATTTTTAATTACTCAACTATTTTAGGAGTTAAAACTGATCAACAATTCTTATTTTTTTTAGGGTTAAGTGTTTTTTTTATTTTGGTTTTCTCACTGATATTTAAAGCCTTTCTAATATTTTTTCAGTTACGTTTTAGTTCTATGTGTGAATATGGATTAAGTAAACGTGTTCTTCAAAGTTATCTGAACCAGCCTTATAGTTGGTTTTTGAATAGACACAGTGCCGATTTAGGAAAGACAATTCTTTCAGAAGTTGGATTAATGATATCTAAAGGGTTAAAACCAATGTTGAACTTGATCACCTATGGAATGATTGCATTCGCTATACTAATACTTTTAATATTTAATGATCCTATATTAGCTCTAACAATAGGCTTTGTTTTAGGTATGGCATACATTTTTATTTATAAATTTACACGAAATTATTTAACACGTATTGGAAGAGAGCGCTTAAAGGCCAATCAAGGACGATTTACAATTGTTAGTGAAGCCTTTGGTGCTGCGAAAGAACTTAAAGTAGGAAGCCTTGAAAAAGTATTTCTTGAAAGGTTTTCTAATCCCGCAAAAACTCTTGCTCAACATTCTGCAATTTCTGGCGCGATCAGTCAATTACCACGATATGCATTAGAAATGATAGCTTTTGGTGGTATGTTATTATTGATTCTTTATCTGATGGCAAAAAATGTAATTTTTACTCAAGCATTACCTTTAATAGCTCTGTATGCTTTTGCTGGTTATAGATTGCTTCCAGCTTTTCAACAGATTTACGGCGCAATTACTCAACTACGTTTTGTTGGCCCTTCTCTTAACGTAATACATAGAGATATAAAAAACTTAGAACCAAAAATTATTGAAAAAGATAAGAAAGTTATAAATCTTGAAAAATCTATCACTCTAAACAATATTTGTTATCAATACCCTAATGCATCACGTACAACTGTTAAAAATATAAGTCTTACAATACCTGCTTATAGCACTGTAGGAATAGTGGGAAGCACTGGTTGTGGAAAAACAACAATAGTAGATATTATTCTAAGTTTACTTCAACCCCAATCAGGTTCCTTAAAAGTTGATGGAAATTTAATAGTTAAAGAAAATAGCACATCATGGCAACGTTCTATTGGTTATGTTCCTCAAGAAATTTTTATAGCTGATGATACTTTAGCTGCAAACATTGCCTTTGGTGTTGAAAAAAAAAAATATTCAACAAAAACATGTAGAGCATGCCTCTAAAATTGCAAAAATCCATGATTTTGCTATGAATGAGTTGCCTCAACAATATCAAACAGAAGTAGGTGAGAAAGGTGTAAGATTATCAGGAGGTGAGCGCCAGAGAATTGGAATCGCTAGAGCTCTTTATCGAAATCCTCAAATTCTAATTTTGGATGAAGCAACTAGTGCGCTAGATAATTTGACAGAGGAATTAGTGATGGAAGAGATACGAAAAGAAGGAAAAAAGAAAACGATTATAATGATAGCGCACAGATTAAGTACCGTTAAAGAATGTGATATAATTTTCTTTCTTGAGGAGGGAAAACTAAAAGCTCAAGGAACATATAAAGAATTAATAAATTCAAATGATCAATTTAGAGCAAATGTAAGCAAATCATAAATGAATATTTATCTCCATGTAGAAATTTCATCTAGAGAATTGGATAGTAAACTGCTCCTTGCTACTTTAGCAGCATCTAGAGGTCATAAAGTAATAGTCTCGGATTTAGCTGGAATTTTAAAGGGTATTAATAAAGGAGTATTAGCTGCTGGAATATTTCACACAAAATCTCTTACACCAAGTAAAGATAAAATTAATAGACATAAAAAAATGGTCGAAAAAGGTTTTATGGTTACAAGTATTGACGAAGAAGGAAATCTTAATGAAGAGGGCTATCTTTCATTTGCTAAACAGAGGTATTCAGAACAAACTATTAATCAATCCTCGGCAGTATTTGGATGGGGATCAGAAGATGTAGATACCTTGAAACAAGTTTATTCCAGACATTCAAAAAAAATTTTTAAGACAGGATCACCTCGTGCAGATCTTTGGAAAGATAAGTTTGTTGAATATTGGGATATACCACCTTCAATAACTAAAAAACCATATTTGCTGATTGCCTCTAACTTAGGTTACGCAAATAATATAAAGACTTTTAAAGAATTAATAAAGTTTGAAAGTGAAATAGGTCGTTTTGATAGAGATTCCGATTTGCTTAAAAAAAGAATTAATGAAACTGCTGAAGATTATTCAAAGATATATGAATACATTAGAGCAATCAAATTTCTCTCCGTAAATAATTTAGGTTATGATATCATTTTACGACCTCACCCATCGGAAGATATAGAAACATGGGAAATTTTTTTAAAAGACATTCCCAATGTACATGTAATACGTAAAGGTCCGATAAATGCGTGGGTTCACAATTCATTTGCAGTTATGCATAATAGTTGCACAACTGCTATTGAAGCAACAGTCTCAAAAAAACCAGTAATAACTTATATTCCTTTTGAGCAAAAATATGCTTCTCAATTAGCAAATAAATTAGGTCATCGCGTGAAGTCCCTCGATGAATTATTAAAAAAAGTTAATAATGTTTTTGAAACCAGAGAAAACAATAATCAAAATGAATTAGGCAACTCATTACCTGATATATTATTAAAAAAGTTATATTTAGATGATGAGCTAGCTGCAGAAAAAATGGTTAAAGTTTGGGAAAAAATTGAAAATAATAGATTATCAAATTCTTCTAATTTTAGAAAATTTGAGTTTTTATTGATGTATGAAAATTTTAAGATAATGATAAAAAATACTATTAAAAGTTTTTTCCCAAAAAATTTTAATTCTAATCAAAGAAATCCAAAGTTTTCCTCTCTTAATAAGAATGATATTGAAAACAGGGTTAACAGATTAAAAATTATACTCAATATTAAAGAAAAGTTAGAATGTAAACTTCTTTCTGAAAAAACAATTTTAATTAAACGAAAATGAATTTCTTTGTTTTAATAAATAAAATTAAATATTTTAAAAACTACTTTAGTTTAGATAATATTAATTCATCTATAAAAATATTTTTTTATAGTATACTAAAACAAAATACTAGATATCCAAAATACTTGTTAAATTTTGAAAAAAAGGCAGGAAAATATTTTGATTCAAAATATGCTCTTTCATTTTCTAATGGAACAAGTGCTTGTAACGCATTATTGTATTCAATTGGTATAAGAAAAGGGAGTAAAATTATTATATCAAAATTAACTTTTCCATCTGTTGTATCATCTATACTAAGAATAGGAGGTAAACCTATTTATTTAGATTTCGATAAAAATTTGCAAATTAAATATAATTCAGATGATAGTAAAATTATTAGAGAATGTGATTTTATTTTAATTACCCACGCATATGGAATACCCCAAAATTTTGAAATAATACAATCTATTTTGAATTTAAATAAAAAATTAATTTTAATTGAAGATGTTAGCCATGCTCAAGGTGCAAAGATAGATAAAAAACTTTTGGGTACACTAGGGATAGGATCTTTCATGAGTATGCAAGGAGACAAAGCAATAAACGCAGGAGAGGGCGGTCTTGTTTTGACAAATAATGAAAATATTTATGAAAGGTTAATTTATTTATCTCATTTAAACAGAAAAACTTCTGAAAAGAGCAGTGTGAACTTGTTATCAAAAATAGGATTTATTGGTAAGAGCCGAATGAGCCCGTTAGGAGCTATAACAGCATTATCTGATATAAAAAAATTAGATAAAAGAAATGCTAGTATGAGAGAAAAAGTCAAAATAATCTATGAAGGATTAAAAAATTTTAAAAATTTTGAGGCTCCTGAAATTGATAATTACGAAAATCTTGGTGGATTCCATTATGGTATTCCTTTTTTTGGCGACATGGAAACATTAGATGAACTAAAAAAATTTTTTAAAATATCAGCTTACAATTGGCCTATTTTAGATTCAGATGAACACTTTTGTGATCCAGATAAATTTTTAAAACTAATATATAGTAATGAGCCGAAGATAGATAACGTATTTAAAAAATCAAATGATATTAGAGACAGCCTTTATTTTTTTGATTTAAGCCAACTCATGATTTTTAGCAAACAAAAGATTGAAAGTAATATAGATTTAATAAAAAAAAATGAAAATTGATTATGCTGATTTTAAGCATCAGGGAATTAGCTCGAAATTTAAAGATAGGATATATGATTTAATTATAATTGGATCAGGACCTGCAGCTATAACTCTTTATAAAAAATTTATTTCGAAAAATAAAAATAGATCTAAAATTTTGATATTAGAAGAAGGTGATTTTAAAAAAAAAAGTTACAAAAGTGTACTCAGTAAATATTCCAAAATTGATTTAAAATCGAGAGCTTTTACTGTGGGAGGCACTTCTAGCATATGGTCTAACATTTCATCATATTTTGAAGAATTTGAAATGAAACCTAGATGGCTAAATAAACATTCAAACCTATGGCCTATTACGCATAATTCTTTGATTAAGGAATATAAAAAATTAAGTAAAAATTATCAATTTCATTTTAATAAATTGAAAAAGAAAAATATGCATATTCCATTTCAGCTAAGACCTTTTGTAGCCACTACAAGACCAATAAATTTTAAGCAATTTATTAATTTTAGTGAGATTGACCTCATTTATAATTGTAAAATTACCACGATTGATGAAAAATTAAATTTGGCAATTGCTAATACAATAAATAATTTTACCTTTAGGGCAAAAAAAATAGTTGTATGTTGTGGTGGAATAGAAAGTGTGAGATTGATACAAAATTCTATTAACCAAAAAAAATTAAAGAAAATTAAAAATAAGCACCTTGTTGGTAAATATTTTATGGATCATCCTAAATTTGATTTGGGATATATAAAATATCCTAAAGATAATATCATTGAGCAAATTGAAGTAAAAAAAAATAATGAAATTATTTCTTATCAAGGAGTTTCGTTAAATAAAGAAATCCAGAATAAAAATAAATTATTAAATACTTATGTAAGATTTGAAAAATTGGATAATAGAATTAATAAATTTTTAGATAAATTTAAGATTCCAATTTTAAAAAACTTAATTATCAAAAAAAATGTTTTTAGAGTAAGGATATTTTGTGAGATGAAACCAAGCATTAAAAATTTGATAACCTCAAAAAAAAATAAAACTGTTATTAAACTTAAATTAAGTAAAACAGACTATGATACAATCAAGATTTTATCACACAAAATAAAGTTTTTTTTTAGTTTAAATCCTAAGAAGGAAAACACTTTCATTTCTAAAAATTTTCAGAAACAAATTCAAAATGCCTCCCACCATATGGGCGGTCTTAGATTTGATCCGAATGCCAAGTTGTCAGTTGTTAATCGAAATTTAAAAATAATTGGACTTAAAAATACATATATTTGTAGTAGCGCAATATTTCCAACATCTGGAAGTGTAAACCCTACTATGACAATTTGTGCTTTGGCTAATAGGCTTGGTGATTTTTTAAATAAATATTTATAATTTTAATATTTGGGAAAATGTATTACATAATACAAATTAATACCTACAACTTTTAAATAAATGAATAAAGATTTAAGTAAACCTCAATATATAATTGTTCTTGGAACAACATATTCTGGTTCTGGAGCTGTTTTTGATTATTTAAATGGTCGAGGAGATCTTTATGATCCATTATTTGGTGAGGAGTATTTATTACCAATTTTACCTAATGGCCTAATGTCACTTGAAGCAATGTCAGAAAGAGCTTTTGATCCTGCGCTCACAGAAAATGCACTAATTGAGTTTAAAGATATATCGTATAAATTAATTCATTATTGGTCCACAAAATCTAAAAATGAATTAAGTAAAAAAATTCCATTTTTTAAAGATACGATTCATAAGTTTATAGATGAAATAAGTTCTGTTGATTTTCCTATGAAATTATTGTGGCGAGAAATGAACAAGCCTAAAAGTGAAATTTTTTTTGACAAGATAAAAAGGTTCTTTGGTATTAAAAATTTTTCTCAAACTAGACTTCTAGTATCAAAAAATGAATTGGTATTAGCTGCTCAAAAAATGCATGATACGATGTTTCAATCACACTCTAAAGGTCGTCAGGTTTTATTAGATCAAGGTGGATCTGGCTGGAATCCCATTGAGTCGACTAAGTATTACACTAATAATAAGATAGTAATTGTAACAAGAGATCCTCGTGATCAGTTTGCAGAAATTAAAACATATAAAGAAGGCAGTTCTGTTGGGGGATTTGTAGACTGGTACTTAGAAATGCAAAGACATCACAAGAAAATTAATAATTCTAATATCTTATTTATGAATTTTGAGGATTTTGTAAAAAACAATGAAAAGTTTACAAAAATTTTATGCGATCATATGTGTATTTCATCAAATGTTCCCTCAAAATATCAGGCAAAAATGTCAGAAAAAAATATTGGAATATTTAATCAATATCTTATTAAAAGTGAAGTAGAGGCAATTGAGAGAAGTTTAAGTAGTTTTATTAGATTTTAATTTTTGGAGAATAAATAATTAGTGAAAGATTTTAACCAATTTTCTAATTGTAAAATATGTAACCAAATAGGGATTCATATATATTCTAAAAGTTTTGACGATGAAATATTCAAATTTTTTTTCATAAAATATTATGGACAAGATAAATATGAGAATTTAATAAATAAATTAACAGGAAAAATTTATGAGTTATTAAAATGTAAAGATTGTGAATTTGTATGGCAAAAATATAGTCCAGGAAAAGAATTAAGTGTAGATTTATATGAAAATATTATTGATAAAGATGAAAGTTTAGAAAAAAGTAAATTAAATTATCTCAAAAGAAAAAAAAATAATTTTAAAGAAATAAAAAAAATCATTCGTCATTTTAAAGAAGAAAAAATTAATTTACTTGATTTTGGCGCAGGATGGGGTCATTGGTTGATATCTGGAAAGAAACTTCCCTATCAAGCATTTGCATTTGAACTTTCACCAAGTAGAAAATTTTTTTTGAAATCAAATGGAATAAATGTATTAGAAACTGAAAAACTAAATTTGTTTGAAAATTACTTTCACTACATAAGATTAGATCAAGTATTAGAGCATGTTGATAATCCAAGCGAAGTACTTCAACTAATTAAAAGATTAGCAAAAAAAGATTGTGTTTTTTTTGTTTCGGTGCCAGATGGATCACAAATTATTAAAAATGAAAAAATTTCTAAAATTGAAAAAGGTCCAGTGCAACCATTGGAACATTTAAACTGTTTTTCAAGGACTAGCTTAAAAAAAATTCTAAGCACAAATGGATTTAAAACTCTTAACTTGAAAGATCTTATTATTATCAATATGAAAGATTTTAATTTTGATTTAGTTAGTGTTAAATCCTTTTTATTAGATATAAAAAATTATTTTTTTTCAACATCAATTAAATTCAAAATAAAATAAGTAATGAAAATTTGTTATCTGTCAAATACAGCTGTCCCCTCAAAAAGTGCAGGATCTATTCAAATAATAAAAATGTGTGAAAATTTTTCAAAACTAAATCATGATGTTTTGCTTATTACTTCAAATGCTTCTAAAAATAATGTTTTTGATTTTTATGGTGTTAAAAAAACTTTCCATATAAAAAAATTAAAAAAATATGATAGTTTTCCTCTAGGATTAAAATATTACTTATTCTCAATATCTTCAATAATTGCGAGTTTTAAATTTAAACCAGATATCTATATTACTAGAAATTTTTTTACTTCTTTTCTTTTAACAATAATCGGAAAAAAAAATATTTTAGAACTTCATCATGGTATAGATATGGAAAGTAGAGTTGTTAGATTTGTTCTCAGATTCTCAAATTTTTTAAATAATAAAAAACTTTTAAAACTTCTTGCAATCACCAAAAATGTAAAAGATTATTACAAGAAAAAATTTAAGGTAGATGAAAAAAAATTCATAGTTGTCCCAAGTGGAACGTCAATCGAAAATAAATTTTTATATAGATCCTCAAAAAAAAATAATAGACTTAACATTGGTTATTTTGGATCATTATATAAGTCTAGGGGGGTGGACTTAATTCTTAAATTATCGCAAATTGATTGTGATAATGATTATTTTATTTTTGGAGATTTAAGACATTATAAAAACATAAAGATAAAATATTATAATCATAATCTTAAACTTCATGATTATATACCATATAAGAAGGTACCTGATAATATTTTAAAAATGGATATATTATTAATGCCTTATCAGGAGAAAGTTGTTGCCACGGGTAATGTAGGAAATATTATTAATTTTACTTCGCCATTAAAACTATTTGACTATATGGCATGTGGAAAAATAATAATTTCCTCAAGAGTAAAAGTTCTAGAAGAAGTTTTGAAAGAAAAAAAAAAATGTTATTTATGTTCAAAATTTTAATAATGTATATTCATGGAAAAAAGAAATCCAAAAAATTAAATTCTTAGATTCTAAAAAATTAATTATCTCGCAAAACAATTTAAAGATAAGTAAAAATTATGTTTTAAAAAAAAGAGCTAAAAAAATTTTAGATAGTATTGATAAAAATATATGAAAAAAATTGTTTGTTATTGGTCACCATTTATAAGCGAAGTTGCCACTGTCAAAGCAGTTATTAACTCTGCTATTTCAGTAAATAAATATTCAAATCATAAATTTGAGGCATTGATAATTGATGCATTTGGAGAATGGAGAAAAAAATTTACTCATGAGCATAATGATTTAAAGTTTCATTGTTTAAATAATATTTCAACCTTGTTTAAATTCTCATCCGAAGGTTTTTTGAAAAGTAGATTAAAATATTTATTAATTTTTCTCTTTTCATTTATATCTTTAAAAAAATTTTTAATTAAAAAAAAGCCTGAATTCTTAATAATTCATTTAATTACATCTTTACCACTTTTAATAAATTTAATTTATAAACTTGATACAAAATTAATTCTTAGAATATCTGGTAAACCAAAAATGAACTTTGTAAGATATGTTTTTTGGAAATTAGCTCTCAAAAAAATCTTTAAAATTACTTTTCCGACCTTAGAGAGTTTGAATTATTTTAAGAGTTTGAAAATTATAAATGATGATAAAATTGAATTATTGTATGACCCTGTAATTTCAATTAAAGATATAAAAGACAAAAAAAAAGAATCTTTGACAAATTTTGATTTTAAAAAAGGTGACTTTTTTGTTGCGATAGGTAGGTTAACAAAACAAAAAAACTTTGTTTTTCTGGTCAGATGTTTCAATAAAATAATAAAAAAAGACCCAAATATTAAATTGATTATTATTGGTGTTGGTGAGGAAAAGTCCAAGATTAAAAATATGATAAAATCATACAATCTTAATGACAATATAAAACTTATAGGTTATCAAAAAAATGTATTCAAATTTTTAAAGAATAGTAAAGCTTTTATACTTTCATCTCTTTGGGAAGATCCGGGTTTTGTTTTAATAGAGGCAATGGCTAGCGATTGTTTAGTGTTGTCAAGCGACTGTCCTAATGGACCAAAAGAAATTTTGGAACAAAAAAATGGATTATTGTTTAAAAACAATTCTGAGACTGACTTTATTTTAAAATTTAATAATTTAATTAAATTTAGTGATCTTGAAAAAAAAAGGTTAAAATTTAATGCTAAAAATAAAATTAAAAAATATTCAATATTTTATCATTATAAAAAACTTCAAGAAATTTTAATGTATAAATAATTATTTTATTAATGAATTTAGTTAGTGTTATTATTCCATATTTTAAAAAAAAAGAATATATAAAAAAGTGTATTCAATCTGTATTAAAACAAAATTATAAAAAATTTGAAATAATAATTATTTATGATGATCAAAATTATACAGATCTAAATTACATAAAAAATTTGTCTCATAAAGATAAAAGAATTAAACTTTTGATAAATAAGGCTCCTCTAGGAGCTGGTTTATCAAGAAATAAAGGAATAAAATTTTCCAAAGGTAAATATATTGCTTTCTTAGATGCTGATGATTATTGGTGCAAAGAAAAATTAAAAACTCAATTAAATTTTATGAAAAAAAAAAATTGCTTAGTTTCACATACATCATATCAAGTTATAGATAAATTAAAGAGCAAAAAAAAAATTAGAATTGCAAAAAATTTTAATAATTTAGAGGAATTATTGTATTCCTGTGATATTGGACTCTCAACAGTAATAATGAATAAAAAAGTTTTCTCTAAAAGTATTTCATTCCCAAATCTTAAAACTAAAGAGGATTTTGTGTTATGGTTAAAATTGTTAAACAAAAAAATCCCAATAATTGGATTTAATAAAAAATTATCGTATTGGAGAAAGTTGGATGACTCTCTTTCGTCTTCAACTATTCAAAAATTATTTGATGGTTTCAAAGTTTACCATGTACATATGAATTATGGTATAATAAGGTCATTTTTTTATTTGTTTTATTTATCTATAAATTTCCTTAAAAAGAATACCTAATGTTGAATACAATAATAATTATTTTATATCCGTTATTAATATTTTTCATAAATTTTTTTTTAATCAAAAAAAATTTACTTCCAAACTTCTCTGGAGACGATCACCAAATATTTTTTAAAAAAGATAGAATACAACTTTCTGGGGGTATTTTTTTATTACCGATTTTTGTTTTATTATCTTACAATTTTTCCACAGTATTAATCATTACTTTAAGTTCAATATTTTTGTTAGGTTTCTTTTCTGACATTGGTTTTTTTTCATCAGCAAAATATAGATTTTTAGCTCAATCGATTATAATATTTGTATTTTTATTTCTTACAGATACAAAATTATCTTCAGTAAGAATTGACGCTTTTGATTTAATGCTAAATTATAACTTATTTAGTTTATTTTTTACATTATTCTGCTTAATGATTTTAATTAACGGGACTAATTTTATTGATGGACTTAATGGTTTGGTTCTATCTTATTATTTAACAATAGTATTTATTATTTTCAAGTTAGGTCTATTTGAATTTTCCTTTTTAAGTGATCTTGATGCATATTATTTAATGATAGTCCTTTCTTATTTGATTTTATTTAACATGTTCAATCAACTTTATATCGGAGATTCTGGCTCCTATTTAATTGGATTTGGATTAGGTTGTGTCTTATTACAAATTTATGAAAATAGTTTGCTATTTTCTCCTTATTTTATTGCATTATTATTATGGTACCCAGCATTTGAAATTTTGTTCTCAATTATAAGAAAAATAATGCAAAAAAAATCACCTTTTGAACCTGATAATAAACATTTTCATCATCTATTATTTTTATACGTTATTAAAAAATTTAATTTTAGTAATAATCTATCGAATAATTTATCTTCCATAATAATTATTGTTTATAATATATTTATTTTTTATATAGCAATCCAAAATATATATTATACCACACTTCATGTATCATTGTTCCTATTTAATGTTTTAGTTTATTTAATCATTTATCTAAAACTTTATAAAAAATTAAGTTATAAATAATTCATTTTCTTTTGATTTGAACACATAATTGCAAAATTAATCCAAAAAAAAGTAGCTGCATGAGAAGTAAAAAAACTTCCAGATGGGAGTATAGGCAATAAACTAGTGACCACAAAAAGGAGACCAGATAAGTTTAACGTATTGTTTAATTTATTATTTTTTATATATCTAAAAAAATGATAAATAAAAAAAAGTATAAAAGAAATATAGCCAAAAATACCTAACTCCGAGAGAAATTCAAAGTGTATCTGATGTGGATGAACTGATGGATTTTTTGACTGGTAATAGAAAAAATCCTCATAATCTTTTTTTTTAATTTCTTCGCTATAATTTTTAAGACCTACTCCGAAAATTTTATTATTTTCAAAAATTTTTAAAGCTGTTGAATAATGACCTCCGTGTTCTGAATTAAAAACATTTTCTATAGGATTTTTTAGGTAAATATTTATAAATTGAGTTCCAAACCTTTTTTGATACTTATCATTTGAGTTAATTACAATAGCTAATATAATAAATATCAAAGCAAATAAAGTTAGTTTAAATTTATATAATTTATTTTCAAATAAGAAGGTAAATAAAAAAATCATTATTAATACCTTTATAAAATTTGATCTTTCTCCTATAAAAAAAGAGATTATTAAAAAAAAAAATTATAAAAAAATAAATAAAATTTTTTAAATCAAATTGTTTATTATATATATTAATTTTTTTATTTAAAAATTTACTCAATAAAAAAGAAATTATTATTAATACAAAAGCATAATAGAAATGACCTATTATTAACTCATCATTAAAAAATCCTGCAAGTCTCCCATGAATATAAGACTCAAATCCTAAAATATTTTTACCGCTTATCAATTCAAATAATAAATCTACACTAGTAATAGAAAAAATTATTAGCCAACTACTTAATATAAATTTTTGATAAATTTTTTTATGGATGTTAAAGTAATATATCAATGCCATTACAAAAAAAATAAATCTTAAAAACCCAAAACCACGATTAAATGAGTTTGAAGGGTCAATACTGGTAATTATATTGAGTAAAAAAGTAAGCCATAAAATTATTAAAGAATAAAAAATATAATTTTTAAGAAAGTAGATTTTTTTTTTTCTTACAACCTCTGTAATAAAAATTAGATCTAATATAATAATACCTAAATTTAATACACCTGTTCCTATAAAGAACAAAATTGGAAAAATTGATAGTAAGGATATTGCTAAAAAATGGGAAAAATCTTTGCGCAAAAAGTCTGAGTAAAGTTTTATTTCAACATTCATTTAAAATAATAATTTAAATTTTATTGCTCGATTATATTTAACTCACAAAGTGTAAAAAAAAAGGTAAAACTGTGCTTTTTTTGATACTAATTAATTAAATTGATTATTTACATTAATTTTCAAACATGTATAAGATCCACCGCCGGTGGTTATTGCGAAAGTGTTATACCCGATCCCATTCCGAACTCGGAAGTCAAGCCTTTCAGCGCCGATGGTACTTTGTCTTAAGATATGGGAGA
>MDTD01097920.1_pt1 | contig 33849 bp, 30 predicted proteins | sample 811221 | NCBI WGS metagenome assembly MDTD01 (sample SAMN05326646, study PRJNA326480) | marine metagenome | isolation source: seawater | place: Pacific Ocean: South West | collected 2011
CCAAAGTGGTCTCCGAACGGCCCCTCAGTTCTGGTTTGAGTTGCATCCACCCACCCTTCGATAACCACGTCTGCATCAGCAGGAACTAGAATATCTTGGGTGAGCGCTTTTGTGATTCTTAGCCTTCTTTTTCCAAGGAATCCAGCGAACATGTACTCTTCGAGATTATCGGGCAGTGGGGCGATTGCTGAGAAAATCAATTCAGGAGGTCCACCAATGCAAATTGCAACCGGCATTTTCCCATCTGGCCAAGCGGCTGCATGGTCTGCACCGTGCTTGTGTATTTGCCAGTGCAATCCTACTTCTTTTGGACCGAATACCTGACCTCTGTACATTCCAAGATTGTGTTCGCCAGAGTTAGGGTCTTTGGTAACAACGAGTGGCAGGGTGATGTACCGTCCGCCATCCATTGGCCATGTCTTTGGAATCGGGAGTTTTGTTACATCCAAATCCATTTTGACCCTTTGGCAAGAACCCTTTCTCACCTTTTTTGGTGGCATTGAGATTGCATCCCGGGCGAGTGGTAAACCAGTCCATGGTTTCTTGACAATACCTCCAATGTCTGGCTTCATCAGGGCAACAAGCCTGTCTCCGACTTCTGTTGGATGAGCTGCACCAAGTGCCCTGAGCGTCCTGTCGTGGGAGCCAAACAAGTTCATTGCAAGTGGTATTTCACTGATTTCACCGTTAGGTAATCTCGGGTTCTCAAACAACACTGCTGGGCCATTTGTTTTGACAAGCCTGTCTGCAATTGCGCCAGCCTCCAGTTCCACGTCTACAGGCTCTGATATGCGTAGCAACTCGCCCTTTTCTTCGAGATGGGCAAGCCAACGAGTAGAATTACGCCAGGCCATGCTACTGCTAGGACAACCTATTGATGAATACTTGTTCTCTTCCGACTCATTCAAGTCCCGCCTCCCCTTCGGGGAGGCATGGCGACTTGCGACGTATTGGTTATCGGGGCCGGTCCCGGGGGTGGTTCGGCAGCACTACACTCCGCTCGTGCTGGTCTTAGCACAATGATTGTCGAGGCTGATCCCGAAGTTGGGGTGCCTGTTCACTGCGGCGAGTGTCTATCTCAGATGGCGGTTGACAATCTTGATCTCGAACTTCCCGAAGATGTAATCGCTCTCGACTGCAAAGGCATCAGAGTGATTTTCCCAGACGGTACGGCCAAACTTCTGACTGAGAAAGGATACGTTCTCGAGAAGCATAAGTTCGAACAATGGTTGTGTGATGAAGCTGTCAAAAAAGGCGCGAGTTTGCACCTAGGGCACAAGGTAACTTCAATGGAAAGAATTTACAATAGTAAAAATGAATTTACCAATTGGAAAATTGATGGTAGAGGAAATGAATTTCCAATTGAATGTAAAGCGGTGATTGACGCTTCTGGAGTTGCAGGTGCAGCAACAAAATTGCTGGATATGGGAACGGAAGTTGAGGTCATTGCTGGCTTCCAGTATGAGATGACAGAAGTCGATAATGATGGATATCTAGACTTCTACTTGTGGCCTGAATATTCTCCGCATGGGTATGTGTGGATGATACCAAAGAAAGGCGGTCGCGCTAACGTTGGATTAGTTACAACCGACAAGAAAGGCGCAATCAAATATCTAGACAAATTCGTCGATGATACATACCTCAAGGGCAAAGGAATTCAAAACCCTGAATGGAGAAAGCCAGGGATCAAGCCAAGACCGTTCGGGGGCACAATTCCAATTTCCGGTCCTCGTGAAATTACAACTGGAGACGGCCTTATTTTGGTTGGAGACGCTGCTGGATTTACTTCACCCCTTTTCGAAGGGGGCTCTCACCTAGCACTCTGGTCAGGAAGGCAAGCCGCACAAACAATCGCTGCTGCAATCTCAGAAGGAGATCTCTCCAACAAGCGCATGCTGGCCTATGTCGATGCATGGAAGAAACGCTTCCCTCCATATCATAAGATTCTGAAGGGAAAAACATCCCTATATGATTTGAGCGACAAGGAATTATCCAACATGGCACGTTGTTTGCCAAAGGAGTTGGGTTCTATGTCGGTTTTAGATAAGCTCTGGATTGGTTTGAAAATTCTAGTAAAACACCCATTGCTATACACCAAAGGCGTGATTAGCGTCTTGTTATCATTCGGATATTCGAGGGCTAAGCACTTTGGCTGGTGAGTAAATGGAATCTTTGTTGATGCCATTCGCTGTTTTCGTTGCAGCATACATCACATACCGGCCTGATGCTAAACTAACTTGGATACTTGCTATGCCTTTCCTAATTTTAGCCTTCATGTTCACGATGAATTATGACCTCATTCATCTTGTTGCATGGTATGGTGGAGAAGAATTACCTCTGAGATACAGATTCGCAGCAACGTGGGCTGCAAGAGAAGGACCAATCTTGCTCTGGGTTGCATGGATGGCACTTCTCTCGATAATATGGAGGAATCCACTGAAATCAGAATCCAAGGAAACTCAATTACTTCGCCTTCGACTGATGAATGGATTTGCTCTAACTCTTCTACTCGTCGCATGGATTTTGCAACCGTTTAAGCCTGCAGAGGGTAATGGTCCTGGACTAAATGAACTCCTGCAAACCGATTTGATGGTCATCCATCCACCTCTGATATTCCTTGCTTATTCACTGTGTATTGTGCTGTCCTGTATAGCAATCTCTTCTTTGTTAACGAGTTCGAAAGGTATCAAAGACAGAATGATTCAAGTCGCTAGGCCTGCATTCTTCTTCGCAACACTAGGAATCGGTTTAGGTGGCTTGTGGGCCTATCTAATCCTTGACTGGGGAGGCTATTGGGCATGGGACCCTGTTGAGACGGGTTCCTTACTTCCGTGGATATGTTTGGTGATGCTCCTACACCTGAGAACCAAGCCTGGAAAGACATCCGACCATATGTGGGCAGGTGTTGCGATGGCAAGCGGTGCCCTTGCGCTGTTTGCTACTATGGTTACACGTGCAGGTGGAGTCTGGGCGGTGAGCGTACACACTTTCGTAGTGAATTCATCAGGTTCTCCACCACAAGACGTATTTGGGCGAATCATGGTCCTTTTGTCTGATAACAGTGGTATTGAAGTCATAGTCTACTTCATGGGAATTCTTCAACTTCTTGGAATATTTCTCGCCACTAGGCTGGGTCATGAATACTCAAAATATTGGCTTGCACTCCTGCCAGCCATTGCAGTACTCGGCGTAATTGGAGGCGGGGATGTTCTGGATGGATTCCCCTCAACACTTCTTGTTATACTGGGTCTAGGCCCGTTTGTCGAGGCGGGTATTAACTCACTTCCCGAAGGCCATGATTGGAAGTGGTTCGCTCTTCCTGGGGTAATGGTTGTCCTGAGGTTCATTCACGGTGACGTCCTTTTCGAGTTGTTATCCCTGCTGTTCGCATTTGGATTAATTTTCGAAGAGGAGCGATTCAAAGCCTGGGGTTGGGCAAGTGCTGGTGTTATGCTATTCCTTGCAGCTTCCTGGGCAGGAATGTTTGACATCTGGATTTGTGCAGTTGGAATGACTGCCTTCGTGGCACCATGGTTCTTTGCTGAAGAGAACACGGAGTCAAAATTGTCCTTCAAAGATAGGACGACACAACAGCGTCTTGCTTTGTGGAGTCCTGTGGTAGTCGTGGGACTTTACCTAATCCTAACCCTGGTTATCCTCATAGCCAGTATTGACTCGATTCAGTTTGCAGCACACGAGTTGTATGGTGCCCCGTTCATTGCAGTGATGATGATCTCATATGTCATGTGGAGTATGAGAAAGAAGCCAGAACGCATTTTCTACACCCTCATGGCTACTCCATTTATTGTATTGATTGCGTGGCAATTTGGTAATTCTCTTGGTTACGACTCTCAGGATATTTTGGGGGCGTCAATCAGCCGTGGACAGGTTGGCTTAGTGGTCTTGATTCCAGCATTATTTGCCCTGCCTGCGACATTATCTCTGATTAAAGAAAATTCAGCAAAGCGCAAGATACCATTCTTTGCACACATAGTCCACCTCGGAGTTGTTTTACTTGTCATTGGACACGTAATGAGTACAACAATAATCGACAGAGGTACATTCTCTCATTCTGTTACACTCATCAAAGACGAGAAGGTTGAATGGGAGGGTTATGAATTTGAATTCACTGAGGTTGTAACTCAAACTGAAGACCTTGAAGTCGGGGATGGGTATCTCGGCGCTGTAATCAACGTATACGAAGACGGAGAACTGATTGAAACCGTTGAACCTGGTGTGTTAAGATTTGATACCCGTTCTAGGTCTGAAGTCGACAGAATAAGTATGTGGCACGGAGATCTAGTTTTGATTATGGATGGCACTCAAGCACGGTCTCTGATGGAGGGTAGTGACCTTGTTAGAATCATGGTGTACGATTTGCCTGGTATCCACTTGGTATGGGGGGGATGGGTCTTGATGTTGTTAGCAAGTCTTGCCATGTGGGTACCTCGGAGAGACCCAACTCATTGAAATAGGGATGGTTGGTCGCCGAAATGCCCCCGTAGGGGGCGATAGGTGAAATACCATGGAAGAAGGAACCATTGTCCACGTCGATTATGACCTGTATAACGCAGACTCCGGCGATTTGATTGAGACCACTAGAGAAGAAGTCGCAAAGGAGCATGACATGCACCAAGAGGGAAGAACGTACACTCCTCTTGTCTGCGTGGTCGGTGCTGGAAACCTAATCTCCGGATTTGAAGACAGCCTTCTTGAGGCTGAAGCAGACAAGGACATTTCACTAGAAATCGCACCTGCTGATGCTTACGGTGAGAAGGACCCAGACCAAATCGAGACAATTTCAGTCGACAAGTTGCTAAGACATGTCCGTGACCCCAAGTCGCTTTACATCGGTGGTCCTGTATCTATCGAAGGCCGTCAAGGAACTCTTTCCTACCTAGCTGCAGGTCGTGCAAGAATCGATTACAACCACCCAATGGCTGGTCGCACTCTGAAGTATGACTACAAGATCGTAAAGGTCGTTGAAGGAAAGGAAGAGAAGGTTGCAGCTCTACTAGAAGCAAACACAGGCCAAGAAGGCTTTGAGGTATCTTTCGACGGAGATGACCTCTCAATCATTGTCCCTCAAACAATGCTATTCGACCCTAATGCGGCAATGCAGAAATTCCGCTTAGTTACTGTGCTACGTGACGCAGTTGATGCCGGCAAGGTCTCATTCGTAGAAGTACACGAGCCTCGTGTTGCTGCAGACGACCATGATCACGATCATGGCGAAGAAGAGTGATTATTGCACGCAATACTCATCATCTTAATCGGCGTGGTATGCACATGGAAGACACAGAATTCTCCCGCTCAGAGAGAATTCTACTATCCGTTATCGGGCTAATTTTCTTGGTTGTAATTGCCGGGCTAGTTTTCGCACCCGAGATATTCTGGGATGATTTCGTCAAGGTGTATATTTGGGACCCGATCGTGAAAGATGCTGGAAAATCTGGTGATGCAGGTTACACTGCTGTAAATACAGCGGTTTACATCGCTACTATGATTGCTGCAGTAATCGCATTTCAAGCACTATTCCGTAAGTGGCAACTTCCTGTGGATGACAAGATGGTATGGGCACTGATTGCATGGGTTGCATTGGCGCCTGTTCTAAGAGTCATGGAAGACGCTGATTACTTCAAAGAAGGAATTGATGTTTTATTCATCTCTCCTCTCATTCACATTCATCTTGCTGCTTGGTTGATTCTTTCAGCAATAATCGGGCATGTTGGAAGGAAGAATCACCTTTCTATGCTTACGATGCTCCTCGTGGCTTACATTGCCTTCACCGGATTGCTTGTACTTCCTAGCGTGCATACACACGACACAGGTCATGCATGGATCTTAGGAGGATCTATTGCAGGTGCAGTAATGATTGCAGTAGTAATTCACAACACATGGAATTGGCATGAAATTCCTCGTTCTATGCTTGCATTTGCGATTGGATTGATTACAATGGGGCTAGGCCATTGGGCACAATTAGTGTCTACGCCGTGGGTCAATGACAATGATGTGCTACCCAAAGATCATGCGGTACTATGGCCAGTTCTCGTCGCAGTGGTTTTGCCTGCAATTATCACATGGGCTGTTTGGCGTAAAGGGGAAGAAGACCTGATGCAATTACGCTTGACAGGAAACGAAGTAGGAGTGATTCCCGACGGTATGACACTGGATGAGTGGGAGAGTGAAGACCGTTCTAGTCACCCTGTAGAAATGCTATCTCCTCGCGGAATTCTCGCAACTCCAATGGTGGCAGGAATGTTGTTTGGACAACTCTGCGACGGTCTTGCAACAATGGTTGGAATTGACTACTTTGGATTTTCAGAGAAACATCCTCTATCTGATGCCGTGATTCAGTTTGGAAACGATTTGGACATTCTTGCAGAAGGCGCGTGGCTCTTTTTCTTGGTCAAAGCGACACTTGCTGGATTAATCGTGTGGATGTTCTCTGAATTGAGAATTGAATCTAGGCAACAGCATCTTCGAGTTCTAATTGTGCTAGCTGTAATGATTGTTGGAATGGCTCCGGGACTGCGTGGTATCGGTCGGTTAATTCTCGGTGTCTAAGCGGTTGATTCAAGTCTAAATCGCTGCTCGGTGATTTGAGGGGAAGACATGGATAGGTTACCAACTCGTGTAAATCGTGTTGACCCAGATTACCAAAATCGCCGCACTCACAATCTAGAGTTGATAGAAACTCTTCGCTCAAGACTTGATGCAGTTAGCGAAGGCGGCGGTGGCAAATACGTTGAGAGACACCGCAGTAGAGGAAAAATGCTGGCCCGTGAGAGGATACAGAAAATCATTGACCCAGGTACAGCATTCCTAGAATTATCTCCACTTGCAGCATTCGAATTGTATGACGGTAGGGCGAATAGCGCCGGAATCGTAACCGGTGTCGGCCTAGTTCATGGCAGAGAATGCCTATTCGTTGCGAACGATGCAACGGTCAAAGGCGGCTCATACTACCCAATGACGGTAAAGAAGCACATCCGGGCTCAAACCGTCGCTCATGAAAACAATCTTCCCTGCATATACTTGGTTGACTCTGGGGGAGCATTCCTCCCTATGCAAGACGAGGTTTTCCCTGATATTGGACACTTTGGTAGAATTTTCAGAAATCAAGCAAAAATGTCAGGCGACGGCATACCACAGGTAGCAGCGGTTCTCGGAAGTTGTACTGCGGGTGGAGCATACGTACCTGCAATGAGTGACGAATCAATCATTGTCAAAGGCAATGGAACGATTTTCTTAGCCGGGCCGCCACTGGTCAAAGCAGCAACTGGAGAAGAGGTAACGGCAGAGGAGTTGGGTGGTGCAGATGTCCACACTTCACAAAGCGGTGTGGCTGACCATTTCGCCGAAGACGAAAACGAAGCTCTGCGAATGGTTCGCAACGTAGTCGAAAACCTTGGTTCAAGGGAGTTGGCTCCATTTGATAGAAAAGATGCAGAAGAACCATTCTATGACCCAGATGAATTACTGGGTCTAATTCCTTCAGATAACCGAACTCCAGTAGACGTCAAGGAGATAATAGCAAGGATCGTTGACGGTAGCAGATTTCACGAATTCAAATCGAGATATGGTCAAACACTGATTTGCGGTTTCGCACACATTCACGGCTACAAAGTAGGAATAGTCGCTAACAACGGGATTCTATTCTCCGAATCATCCCTCAAAGGCGCTCACTTTGTAGAGCTGTGCGGACAAAGAGGGATACCACTTATTTTCCTTCAGAACATTACTGGATTCATGGTTGGAAAGGCCTACGAGGCTGGTGGCATCGCAAAAGACGGCGCAAAACTCGTAACTGCGGTATCATGTGTTAACGTACCCAAATTCACGGTAATTGTCGGCGGTTCTCACGGAGCAGGGAACTACGGAATGTGTGGAAGAGCATACGATCCACGCTTCTTGTTCATGTGGCCAAATAGCAGAATTTCTGTTATGGGCGGTCCTCAAGCGGCAGATGTTCTCACAACCGTCAAACAAGACCAGAGGGCGAGAGAAGGTCAAGAGCCTATGGAAGGTGAAGAATTAGAAGCGTTTAGAGCTCCAATTTTAGAAAAATATGAGACTGAAGGAAGCCCATATTATTCAACAGCAAGACTCTGGGATGACGGAATAATCGACCCAAGAGATACTCGAGATGTGCTCGGACTTTGCATAGCGGCAAGTCAGAATGCAAAGTTGCCAGACGACCGGTTTGGCGTATTTAGAATGTAATTGGAAAATTAAAATTTGCAATTGGAGAGTTTCACATGAAAGATATGCCAAAAACCTCACTAGTCAAGGTCGAAATTGACAATTGTATAGCAAGAGTAATCCTTGCAAGGTCTGAGAAATACAATGCCTTGAACGTACAGATGATCACTGAATTAATCGAGGTATTTTCCTGGACAGCAAAGAATTCAGTCGGTGTCACAGGGAAACTAGTTTCTGATGATGGCATTCCATATCTGAGAGTGCTAGTTCTATCTGGTGAAGGTAAGCATTTCTGTGCTGGTGCCGATATCAACATGATGCGAGACGCAGGCGCGAACACACCTGAAGAAAACCGCCGAGATTCTGAAAGATTGGATTCTCTATTCAACGGCTTGTGGGCCCACCCTTGTTTCACAATCGGAAAAATACAGGGTGTTGCCCTTGGAGGCGGTGCTGGTTTGATTGCGTGTTTAGATCACGTAATTTGTGAATCCAGGGTAAAAATCGCCCTATCGGAGGGCAAGTTAGGAATTCTGCCTGCAGTAATCGGGCCTTACGTTTACCGAAGAATGGGAAGTGCGAACTTCCGAAGACATGCAATGCTTGCTGGTAGAATGGATACGAGCGAAGCATTGAGAATTGGAATGATCGATTGTATTGATGATTCATTAGATGAATCAAGCATCGTATCAGAAATTCTCTCAACGGGGCCTTGTGCGGTAACAGCGGCGAAGGAGTTGGCTCTTGGTTTTGACAGATGGGAAGGTGATGATGAATCCCTGCGCCTTTGGACTCTAGATTTCACAAGTAGAATGCGTGGCAGTGATGAAGGGCAAGAAGGTCTCTCTTCTTTCTTAGAAAAGAGAAGCGCTAATTGGAAATCTGAGGAGTGATTCGATGCTAAAACGTACTCTCGTCGCAAACCGCGGTGAGATTGCATGCCGCATTTTGAGGGCTTGCCGCGAGGCAGGCATCGAAGGAGTTGCTATTTATGCTGAAAACGACTCTGGAACCTTGTTTACAGAACTCGCAGACATAGCTGTCCAACTCGAAGGAGAAGGCCTAGCAGAGACCTACCTCAATCAACAACAGATTCTACAAATCGCATTAGAAACAGGATGCGACTCAGTCCATCCTGGATTTGGATTCTTATCAGAGCGAGCAGATTTCGCACAAGCAGTCATGGATTCAGGTTTGACTTGGATCGGACCTTCCCCTGAAGCCATCACAAAGATGGGAGACAAAATGACTGCACGTATCACCATGAAAGAAGCCGGTGTCCCCGTAATTCCGGGTGAAGAAGTAACTGGCGGTCTCGAAGAAGTTCTACAAATCGCACCATCTGTTGGTTATCCACTTTTGCTCAAAGCGACCGCTGGAGGCGGTGGAAAAGGAATGCGTGCAGTACACAAGCAAGAAGACTTGGAAAGCGAAGCAAGAGCAGCAATGAGAGAAGCACTGAACGCTTTCGGTGACGATAGAATATACGTAGAGAGGCTGCTAACCGGTAGCCGTCACATTGAGATTCAAGTCCTTGCAGATAAGTATGGAAAAACAATCCACCTTGGGGAGAGAGAATGTAGTATCCAGAGAAGACATCAGAAAGTCTTCGAAGAATCACCGAGCGTTGCCCTAGATGCAGAATTGCGTGAGGCTATGGGTGAGGCAGCATGTGATGCAGCAAGAGCAGTGGCTTACGAAGGAGCTGGAACAGTAGAGTTCTTGGTTACTCCAAAAGGGGAATTTTTCTTCCTTGAAATGAACACTAGAATTCAGGTAGAGCACCCTGTAACCGAGATGGTTACAGGCGTAGATTTAGTGCGCGAACAATTGAGAATCGCCGGCGGTGAGGCAATGAGTTGTGGGCCACTCAACATGCGAGGTCACGCTATCGAAGTTAGGTTGTATGCTGAAGACCCATCAAACAATTTCCTACCAGCTATTGGTGTACTGAAGAAATTCATCGCACCAACTGGTCCGGGTGTACGCTTGGACACCGGTGTGAGGGAAGGCGACGCTGTAACGCCAGATTACGACCCTATGCTTGCTAAACTAATTGTTTGGGCTCCTTCTAGAGAGGAAGCGCTACAAAGAATGGGCAGAGCATTGGACGAATTCGTTGTCCTAGGCTGCACTACAAACGTAAGATTCCTCAGAGAACTTTGCACTAATCGCGACGTTGTTGATGGCTGGACTACAACCGACATGATCGACAGATTATGGCCTGATGGCTGGTCGCCAGACCAATCTGGTAAAATTTTAGATGCAGGGCTATTGATTGCAGCAGCCTGTGAATCAACTAATCACGGCAAGACAGTAACCTCTTCGGTAGGTGGGAGTGTTATTCCATCACCTTTCTCTACGATTAGCAGGAGGTATCCATGATGGAATTCAAAACCTCAAATGGTCGAATTGAAATCGACCCGTCAAGAGATGGGAACTCTTTCACTAACGAAGGCATGGTTTTGCATACTGGTGAAAATTTGTGGTTGGAAATCGAAGGTAGAAAGCACAAAGCGGTCGCAACAAAAGTTGGAGACGTTTGGTGGGTTCATGTTCTAGGTCATACCCTTCAATTCGAGGTAGTCGAGGCAGGAGCATCATCTGCAGACGATGAGGGCGGACTGACAGCACCAATGCCGGGAAAGATTCTCGAAGTACACGTGACTGAGGGCCAAAGCGTTGCTTCGGGTGACATTCTCATGGTCATGGAAGCGATGAAAATGGAACATAAAATCGTCGCTTCTAGTGATGGGAAGGTTGAATCCATTCACTTCAAAGAAGGTGACCAAGTCCCACAGGGTGCTGAATTGCTTACACTTTCAGAGTGATATTTTGATTAATAATGCAGGTGTTACAATTTAATACTGCATGTTAGTGGGCAGACTTATGCAAAAAGCGCTAGCACTATGTATGACTGCTCTCCTTCTCCTTGCCGGGTGTTTAGGAACAGAAGACGTTGAAGAGGTTATTGAAGACACATTGGATATTGTGGGCTGTGGAGATGAGACAGCACTAAACTACGTTGCTAATGTAACCAACGCTACTGACGATCTGTGTGTTCATGAGGACTCCCTCGAGACTGCAATTGTCGATTTCATCACAATGATCGAAAATGGCCCAAATATGGAAACACTAGACACAACAGTTGGTTTCTCAATGGAAATGTCAGAAGTTTACCCCGATGTATCCGTCCACTACATGGAAACCACAGTAATGTCTCCAACAGGATTCAAGTCGACAATGGAGCATACTATTGATGGAATTACTGAATCTTCTGAGATTATTATCTCAGGTAATGAAGTTCAATTCCACATCAAGAACTCTACTGAAGACTACACTGTTAGAATGAAGCATGGAGAAACATTTGAAGATGCTATGGAGATGATGATGTCTGATGATGATGACGAAGACATGGGAAGCGACGACGACGACATGGGTAGCGGTGACGATGAGATGGTCTGCTACGACATGAGCACTCATATGGTACTTTACGAGTATTACGACCAGATGACCTGTGAGGGTGACGGATACATGTGGGTTCCTGCCAGCAGCGGTCCTAGCGATGACATGGAAGACATGGGAGAAATGGCAGACTTTGGCGAGGTTGATGTTAATGATTACACACAGTACTTCAATCCTCTATCCGCAACAATCACTGGATTTGCTCCTGATGAAACAGGGTTCACTTTCAGTGGTTCTCTAAACATCGACGATGCGCCTTTTAGTTATCTTGAGATTCACACTGACTCGACCTTCAAGGTTCTAGGATTCACAATGGAAGACACAGAAGAAGAAGATAACTGGGTAGAATTCATGATGATTGAATCTGGTGATACTTCAACCGATGACACAATTGCACTTTCTGCACTACCTTACGTTCTGTTCGACATGTCAGATTCTGGAGATGGAGACTCTGGCGATGGAGACTCTGGCGATGGAACTTACTGGGAGCCTTACTACGGCGGCTATTGCGAGTGGGAAGGACACCCAGACGACGATGTTCGATGGTCTTGCAAAGAAGACCAATCCGATTCAGATTGGGAAAACTGGTGGTACTACTGTGAACTTCACGAAGGCGACTGGTACTGTACAGATGACTATGGGCAGTCCTCAGATTATGCTAACTCAGCTGACAACGACAGATACATCAACGGATACGATGGTGGAGATGATGGCGGCTCAGATGACGATTTCATTTGTGACAATGGAGACACAATCCCATGGGATTGGGTAAATGACGGGTATCCAGATTGTGAAGACGGTTCAGATGAGTGGGACGATGGTCCCGGAGAAGAAGAATTCCACTTCTATGACAACTGTACCGATGATAATGGAACTTACGAATGCTGGATGGACGAATGGGACTATGATAACGACGGTGAATTCGATGAGAGCCATGGGTTCGATTACGCAGACTGCTCTCTAGAATCCAACGGTTCCTGGAAATGCTTTGTTGGCTATGTTGATGAAGAATATGAAGAGGAAATTGCAGTTTACTACTGCACACCATTCGTAGCACAGAACTCCGCAGGGTTCTCAATCTTCAATATCACAAATCTAGATGATTCACTATGTGGAATGGAAGTAACCGATGAAATTTACGAGTTTGATAACACCGCCTTTACCATGCCAATCAACCTAATTTGGGAAGATTGCTGGACAGAGGGCAACGAAACCGTATGTGAACAAGGAGAGATTTACTATGATGTCAACACCACAATGCTGTGGGAAACAACTCACGAAAACAACTACATGGATTGTGACGGAGATTATGATAACAATACCAGCATGTGCACAGAATGGATTGGAAACATAACCGATGCAGATGGAAGCGCTTTCCTATTAGTACACGATTACGGAGAGACGCTAATGATGTATCAATACGATGAAGCGACTCAAAGCGGTTTGTTAATTTCAGTGGAATCAGATGATGATGATTATGACCCAGAGATGATGTTCAACATGCTCGATGGAAATGCAGACGGTGAAGTCAATGCTAGTGAATGGGCAGATTTCGGTAACCAGTCAGGTGAAGGAATGACCGATGATGACTGGAATGGGATTCTAATGATGATTGAGATGTTCGATGAAGACAACTCAAGCGGCCTAAACCTCTCCGAGTTCGTTAACATGATGGAGAATATGGATGACATGGACGATGATGATGATTACAACAACGAATGGTCTTTCGACAGAGAAATGCTAGACTGTGACTCGGATGGCGACGCAATGGTCTCTTATGTTGAATTAGAGGCTTGTATAAATGAAGATCTAGCTAACGACGGATTTGGTTACATGAATGCTTCAGATATTGGAGCTCCTGAGGCCTTTGACATGATGGACATGGACGGTGACGAAATGCTGAATGAATCAGAATTTAATTTCTTAAACGCATTATTATCCAACAGTTACGATGACGATGATGATGATGACATGGACCCTGAGACGATGTTCAACATGCTAGATGGTAACGGCGACGGTGAGGTCACCGCCAGCGAATGGTCCGACTTCTCGAACTCTACAGACGAACCAATGTCAGAGGAGGACTTCGGTTTCCTATCTACAATGATGGATAACTATGATGATGATGATTCAGGTGGTCTCGACTTTGATGAATTCATGACATTCATGAGCGAAATGGAAGACATGGAAGATGGAGACGGTGAAGACATTAAAATGTACATGGTTTTCGGTGTTCTACCATATGGTGCAGATATTGACGACTATCATGTTGAGCTAGCAATGTGCGACGGAACGTCTTTGACAGATATTGAATGCGATGATTCCGTATACTCAGTTGCACTATCTGAGATAACGGTCGCTTCGGAGGAAGCGGCAATGATGGCTATGATGACAGAATCAATCGTATTTGTTGACTCTGATGAGAGTGGTACTCTGACCACAGGTGACTTTGTAATGATAAACAACGCTACACTGGATGCAGATGGTGAGTGGAATTTTGCTCGCCTATACTCTAGCGAAGCTGGCGCTTACACCGACGAGAACCCAATGATGAGCATGCTCCCAGGATTCACTGGATTCATTGCAACAATCGGTCTACTCGGTGCTGCATTAATCCGCAGAGAGTGAACCTAGAAGGCACCCCTGCGAGAGCGGGGGTGCCTGATTAGGACTGCAAAGCCCTGATGTTTGCCTCGATTGTCTCAGCGCATTCCTCGAAAACTTCGAGTGATTGGCCAACCGGGTCTTCAAGTTCCCAGTCTGCATCGATTCTGATCATTGGACAACTTACTCCACAACCCATTGAGATGACCATGTCATAAGACTGCCAATCGATATCATCCACGAGTTTTGGATACAACCCTTCAGTGCTAATTCCCTTTGATTCAAGAATCTTCAAGGCGTTGGAACTAACTTGGGAAGCTGGGTGAGTTCCAGCACTAGCAGCATCATGGCCAAGGCTTCTTGCAATACCTTCTGCCATTTGTGAGCGGCAGGAGTTTCCTACATACACGAATAGTAGTCGCATGGTGACACTCTAGTAGCAGAGGCATATGAATAAATGCCACATAGCCTCAATAGATGTGGAAGCCGATTTTGACCTACACCGGTGTTTTCGTAACCCTATTTGTGGCTCATATTATCGCTGCAGCAAATGACTTTGACTTGATTTTCAGATTAATAGCAGCCATGATAACAATTCAGACTTTGTTTGCCGGTCTAATTCTCCATTGGATTGGTGGAAAATGCATTCATGCTCGCTATCCAGTAATCTCTCTAGGAGCAGGTCTCGGTTGGGCTTATGCAGGTATGCAGTTGTCTTGGACGATTCTGATTTGGGTTTTTGCTGTAGTAATCATTCAGTATGGTACTGAAAAAGGGTTGAAGTACAACAGGCCCGCCGAGCAAACTAATGGCTGATTCACCAGTTAAGGTAAACAACCCCGGCGACGCACCTGCCGGCCCATCTCCTGAAGAACAAAAGAAGATGGAGGCAGCATACAATCAGATGAAGCGCAAGATGGCGATTTCAGAGATGGGTAAGGCAATCAAGCACAAGATCATGGTACTTTCAGGAAAGGGTGGCGTTGGTAAATCAACCGTTGCAACCGGACTTGCTCTATCACTTGCGCAACAAGGTCTGAAGGTTGGGCTATTGGATATCGATATCACTGGACCTAACGTTCCTAAGATGATGGGTCTAAGTGGGCGTCGTCTAAACGTAGAGAGCGGTAGAATTCACCCAGCACAAGGCCACCTCGGTGTGAAGGTAATCTCAATGGCTTTCTTGCTAGAGGATGAGGATACTCCAGTTGTTTGGAGGGGTCCAATCAAACTTGGTGCAATTCAGCAATTCATTGGTGACGTAGATTGGGGAGAATTGGACTACCTAATCATTGACTTCCCACCGGGGACCTCGGACGAACCGTTGACTGTCGCTCAAAATTTACCTGATATTGACGGAATGGTCATTGTAACCACTCCCCAAGACGTGGCTCTTCTCGATTCTCGCAAATCGATCACTTTCGCTAACTCGTTGAAGGTGGATGTCATTGGTGTAATCGAGAACATGAGCGGTTACACGGTTAGAGGAAAGGCGCCTTCGGGAACCGAAATAGAACTCGCTGCACCTGGAGGCAAGACAATCCGTGTTACAGCTGACGACGAGGGCCACTGGTCAGGTACTCTCGATATTTTCAAGTCAGGCGGCGGCGAGAAAACCGCTGAGGAGTTCGGAGTTCCATTCCTCGGAAAACTACCGTTTGACCCAGGCTTTGTGCGTGGGGGAGATGACGGAGTTCACCGAATTGTTTCCGAGCCAGAGGGTGCATCATCGCAAGCATTTGCAAATGTTGTTTCCGAAATACAATCCAGAGTGGAGTCTGGTTCCACAGATAGTGGCCTAGAAATCATCTGAGGTGATTTAGTGGATTTACCCGAACTAAAGCGCTTGGAGAGAAGAGATGTCGACATGCATCTCACATGGTCAGATGGAACAGAGCATGAGATTACCTACGATGATTTGAGACATGCATGCCCGTGTGCTAAGTGTGCACCGCAAAGAAATGATGACGAGTCCTCCAAAGTTCTTCGAAGAACTGTAGAAAGACTACCCAAAGAAAAGCCGACTGTTAGGCCAGTAGGGAATTACGCACTAGCATTTGAATGGACAAATGGTTGCTCATCCGGTATTCACCGCTTCGAAAGAATTTGGAGACTTGGAGAAAAACAAGACCCAGACAATGGAAAAGCGTACGTCCACGGTGCGTGGTGAAACGCCTTTTGTGGCATCATTTGTCGTAGTAAGGCACTTGTATGCCATTACCTCAGGAACAAACTAGGAGGTTAATCCAATGGATGGTGTGTATCTTACTTGGTTGATTTCTGCATTGGCGATTGGTGTCATACTAATGCCATTCATCAAACCACCTTGGGCAAAAGTCACAATGGATGGTTTCATTGACTTCCTGCGGAGATATTGGCTTCACATTGCGATAGTTCTGACAATTTACAACGCCAAGGATTTCCTCGACGAGGTTGATAGAATCCTGATGGCAAATACCGATGGAATGCTGAATATGACTCCTTGGATTTACGCAATCGAAGGAGAGATGGCATTGTGGGTTCAAGAGACCTTCAAGGCTGATTGGCTGACCGCTTTCATGACTCACTTCTACGTTGTAGGATTCATGGTTATTTGCTATGTTTCAATATTCTACTTTGCATACTTCGATGACAGATATATGGCTGACAGAATAAGTTTGACCATCTTCTGGGTTTACATATTAGCAATTCCGTTTTACCTATTTTTCAACGTCCATGTAACTGGAAATTACATACCTGGAATGGAGACACTTGCGTACAATCATACTCCAGAGATTAATGATTGGTTCCACCGAATAGACCCTCTGACAAACGGCATGCCAAGTCTCCATATTGGATTCCCATTCGCCGTTTGGCTATGTCTTCTCAGGTTCGATACTGACGGTAGATGGACAGTATATCGAAGAATCATTTTCGCATTCGTTCTCCTAACCGCATTCTGCATCCTGTACTTGGGAATCCACTGGTTCATGGATATCATTGGAGGGATGGTTGTTGCTGCAATAGCCGTAAGCATCGCGAACAAGATAGCAGATTCGTTTTGGAGAATTTTCGATGAGAGAACGATTAATGCACGCTTAGTTACTCTACTCACAAACCCAAAACGTGCTATGAATGTAATCAAGTCAAGTGCTTCAAAGCAGTTTAACCGATTTACAAAGCCAACCAGTAAAGAGACAGGTGCGATGCTCGCAGTTGTCATTATCGTTGTTGCTGGTGTAATCACTTGGGACTTGACTCACCAATCGATTCCAGCTGGTGGTGTAGATGCACCAGTTGGTGTTGAAGCAGCAGACGGTTGGTTGATTACTCTCGATGATAGAGAAGAATCTGCTCTTGTTATTGTTCACGACTTGTCAGATTTAGATTCAGAAATAGACGTAATTCAACCAATTTTAGACTCTAATTCAACATACGACGTTAGAGGTGATATGCTTGCGATGGCGAATGCTACGACTTTGATGATTGTAGATCTTGCAAACCCAAACGTAGCAAAAACAACAATCGATGTTAACAATCCGACAGATGTCGAGATAGTGACAAATGATTGCGTTGCAGTCCTAGAAAACGGCGGAGTATCGTATTGGTCATTTAATGGAATGGAAAAGGTTGGGCCTAATGCTGAGCAGGGCGATTCAGTCATCTTATTCGAATCGTTTGACGGGCAAATCGCACTTGTGTTTGAGAGCGAACCATCCGTTGTTAATTTAGGAATTATTGACGCAGAGGGTCTAATTTCAATCGAAGTAAATGCCACTGCAGACCCCAATGAAGATGAAATATTGAAAGATGCTGAATTGAATGTTGATGTTGAGAATGCAACAATTACAGACATCTCATTGTCAAAGACGATGTTAGCAGCTACAGTTGACGTTAATGCAACCTCTAGGCTCGTTTTGCTGGATACAATAAGTGGAGATAGTCAAATCATTTCAGATCATAAGTTTGCAGCATATGATCCTCATATTGGATATGGTGTTCTAATGTTCTCAGCATATACCGAAATAAATCCTCTCGAAGCAGCTGAAGAGTATGCTGATAGGGAGATTTACATTCATGACTTGGAAACAAACCTGACAAAACCACTCACTGCAGATGGCTTAGATCAGTGGGCTCCAGTGGTTTTAGAGGAACACTACGTCTATCAGCAAATGGACAGTGATGGAGACGTCAGTGTTGAGGTTCAACAAAAGGAACCAACTCTACAACCCTATTCTTCAAACATACTGAAATTTGGAGTTATGCTAGTTATAGCACTATCATTCATCAATATCATGCAGAGGCAAAAAGAGTCAAATTTCAACCACCATGATAGCGAACTCGCATCATGATTTGCTCCAATCTTTTCAGAACGTCTTTAGCTTCAGGTGGCATTCCTCCTGGAGCAGGTTGAGGCTTTCCTAGTTCCTCATCCAATTCTTGGTATCCTCTGAGAACTAAGTCCATCGCTCCCTTAACATCAGGGTGACTAGCCCTTAGAATTTCATGTAATACGTGGAGGTCAATTCCGAATCCCTCCAAGTCATATTCTCGTGATGATAGTCCAAGGTCTATCAATACGGGATTGCGGTTTTTGTCGATTAGAATGTTGTTAGTTGACAAATCGCCGTGATTTACTGCATTGCGATGCAATTCTCTAATCGCCTTTCCAACATTGATGAGCAATTCTTCATCATGCTCATTGTTTCTTAGAACTTCGATTAGAGGCTTCCCTTCGATTCTCTCCATGATGATTTTTGATTCTTCGATATCGACGTCCCAAATCGCAGGAACTGGTGCGCCTCTACGTGCTAACCAAATTGTCAACTTGATTTCATTAGTCATCCTCTTTTTTGTTAGACTTGCATCCAAATCTGGATGTCTCCAACCACGAGGTCTGCGCTTTTTTAGCACAGCAGGCCTACCGTGCCAAGTCCCAGAAATGACCTCTGCCTCCGCACCAAGGTGGAGCCTCTCCCCCTCTGACCAAGCCTGCATCATTTGTTCGTAGAAGTGTATGGTTCAAAAAGGAGTGCCTACAGGGAGTAATGAGGCAAGAGGATGACAGTGTCACTGCCGATGTGTGCCATCGACTTCACAAATGATGCGATGGGTCCTGAAGAAGCAGCAATCGCCGACAGGATTGCTGAATTGAAAGAATCGCTAGGTGATGACCTGTTAATACTCGGTCACCACTATCAACGCGACCAGATAGTAATGCACGCAGATCTGTTGGGAGATTCATTCCTGCTCTCCGAGCTAGCCGCTAAATCCAGCGCAAAAAACATCGTTTTCTGTGGAGTTCATTTCATGGCTGAATCTGCTGACATTCTAACTTCTGACGAACAGCGAGTAATCCTCCCAAACATGCGGGCAGGTTGCTCAATGGCTGATATGGCCGCTCTTCACGAAGTGGAAGTGGCTTGGGATGAGATTCTAGCAAAGTCTGGACTGAAGGACCCTGCAACAGCAAAAGAAGGAGAGTCGTGTTTAATTCCTGTAACTTACATGAACAGCGCTGCAGAATTGAAAGATTTCTGTGGGCGCCATGGTGGAATAGTTTGTACTTCTTCAAACGCCACGGGTATTCTGGAGTGGGCCTATGAAAGAGCAGGTCCAAAGGGCGCAGTCTTGTTCTTCCCCGACCAGCACCTTGGAAGAAATACAGGATTATCGATGGGAATTCCTCTTGAAAGGATGGCTGTTTGGACTCCAGGAGAAGAAAACGAACTTCCAGATGACGTGAAAATAGTTCTTTGGCATGGATTCTGTTCTGTGCATAAAAGATTCACTGTCCAACAAATTGATGCATTTAGAGAAGAACATCCTGATGGCGTGGTTGTTGTCCACCCAGAATGTCCTATGGAAGTCGTGCAAGCAGCCGATGCTAATGGTAGCACTGAATTCATTCGCAGATTCGTTGCACAGCAAGAACCAGGCACACATATCGCTGTAGGAACTGAAATCAACATGGTTGCTAGACTTGACGCTCAACATGAGGATTTGAATATCCAGTGCCTAGAGCCGACGGTATGCCCTTGTTCCACTATGTACATGATTCATCCAGCGTACCTGATGGATGTTTTAGAACGACTAGAAGCCGGTGAAGTCCCAAACCAAGTTATTGTTGCACCTGAAGTCCAAGAAGGTGCAAAAATCGCGCTTGAGAGAATGTTGTCAATCAAGCAATAGTGTCTACGGCTTTCCATCCAGCGTACGCTAGAATTGGGCAGAGCAGCATAGTGATTGTCACATATCCTATTGCTGAAGTATGATCATCATTCCATAATTCGATGGTTTCAACCGAAAAAGTCGACATCGTAGTAAAAGCTCCAAGAATCCCGGTGCCGACAAAAATAGTCATCTCCTTTGAGACCAACTCTGCAGCAAGGCCGGCCATGCACATGCCAAGGAGCAATGAGCCAACTGCGTTGACTAGCAAAGTTGCTTGAGGTGTACCTACCCATTCGCTAATCGCAAACCTAAGCATAGCACCTATTGCTCCGCCGATAGCCACAGCAAGGTAAGAATTCACAAATGACCTTCGAGAGGCTCACTCTATCAAACATGCTCAAAAACCATTAGTTTCAGGGTGATTTATGACAATCTGGTTCATGACGACCAATTCTGGCAAAGTCGAAGAAGCTAGGGAGTACTTTTCACATCATGGAATCGATGTTAGACAGTTCGAATTTGAAGCATCTGAGCCTCAGGCAGACGATTTAGAAACGGTCGCACTTTCAAAAATTGAGCAGGCAATTCCTCATTTACCAAACCAAGACGATATGCTTCTTGTCGAAGATGCAGGATTATTCGTTGACGCATTGAATGGCTTCCCTGGTGTCTATTCATCTTACGTGCTCAAAACGCTTGACGTCTATGGAATTCTCAAACTATTGGAACATCTGAAGAGCGAAGACCCAATTCAAGACGGCAACCTGAGGAAAGCCGAATTCAGAGCTGTTTCTGTGTTGTACAAAAGCGGACAAACCATTGTTTCAGAAGGCGTCTGCCCTGGTAGGATTGCTCACCAACCTGTCACTGGAGACGGCTTTGGGTTCGACCCGATCTTCATCCCTTCTGATTTAGATGAAGAAGGAAATGCATTACCCGTAGGAGAAATGGGCGTAAAAAGCACACATGGTACTCCATTCGGCGGCATTTCACTAGAAGAAAAACAGAATTATTCTCACCGCCATAGGGCCCTTTCAGGATTAATTCAACACCTCGACAGTCTTGGGTGATATTCTTGAGGGCGGGCGGTTTGGAGTGAGTTGGTCAGCATGAAAACATCAAGGTTCATCGTTTTCATTCTACTGATTGGAGGAATCATAGGATTCTTCCTACTACAAGCCGATTTAGATGAGAATGGCCGCTGGGGTTTAGTGGGTGCAAATCTTCTATTGGCAATTATTTGGGTGTACCTTGCAGATGGACCAAAACCAGTTAAGAGACCAGGGTCTCAAGACACGATAACTCCTGTAAAAGTCAAAAAAATCGAGGAAGTTTCTGTGGATATTCCAGAAGTTGTAACCAAGGATGAATTGGATGGTGCTTCGCTGAGGGAACGAAAGATGGCAAAGGTCGCCGCTAGCAAGCAAGCAGCGGAAGAAGCACAAATCACCGTTGAACCTGATGATGACCTAGAAGAGGTTACAGTATCGGTAGAAGAGGTACACGTTGCTGGCGAGTACGTGGTTGAATCCTCTCCAGAATCGATTGAGGATGCGAATATTTCAGCTCACATACAAGAAAAGCGAGACCGCCATTCTCGAATCCGTGCCCGCATAGAAGAGCGCCGACGTGACCAAATGGCGGAAATCCGTGCGTCCACTGCAAAGATGTGGGAAGAGCACAGTTCCGGAGAAGACTTGGTCGGACTTATCCAAAGCGAGAACCACGGTCACAATATCCTAATCGAGCCTGCAGAAGCAGAAGCAGGCCACGTCTACGGTGCAACTCTGGTAAGAGTTGATGAGTCTTCAATTCTGAAACTAAGAGTTCCTCTAGATACCGGATTCGTCGCGGTAGAAGAAGAGCGAGCTACAACAGCAACTCTTCCTCTTCCACAAGGGCTTCCAACACCTGAAGAATTGGGTCTTCCTCTTCCGCCGCCGCCAGGTGCTTCGGGCGCACTGGCTGCATTGAAAGATGAAATGGCTAGCGACGATTAACGGTGCTTCCATTCAGGCTCAGTTCTCGTAAGGAATGCTTGAACACCAATTTCTTGGTCCTCTGTATCGAATAGGCTTGCGAATGCTACAGCCTCTATTTCAACACCGTCAGTTATTCCGTTATCCAGTGCTGCGCGAATTGTTTTCTTTGCAACCTTCATGGTATTCATCGACTTTGATGCAATAGTTTCAGCCAGTTCCATCGCCTTTGCTTCAAGTTCCTCTGGCTCACACAGGTGGTTAGCTAGTCCCATTCTGTAAGCATCTTCTGCGCTTAGATTGTTTCCAGTCATCATCATCTCCATAGCGCGACCATATCCAACTAGGTGGACTAATCTCTGAGAACCGCCATATCCGGGAATGAGTCCTAACTTTATCTCAGGAGTTCCAAAGATTGCTCTTGTACTTGCAACTCGAATGTCACAGGAGCAAGCAACTTCACATCCGCCACCTAGTGCAAACCCATCTACCATTGCGATAGTTGGCTTACTCAGATTCCAGATCGCTTCGATGGCGTTGTCTCGAAATAATTCACGAATTTCAGTTGAGTTCTTGCCTGCAAACTCTGTGATATCAGCACCTGCAACGAAAGCATGTGGTTTGGCCCTCTTCCCTTCTGGCGGAGGATTCGGTTTTGCACCTGTGATAATCACGCATCTGACCGAATCATTTTCTTCGGCCCATTTGCACATGTCCTTGAGCGATTTTACTACATCTTGATTTAGTGCATTCAACTTGTCTGGTCTATTGATTGTAACCTTCGCAATAATTCCATCACCGTTCTCGCAAGCGATTTCATCGATAATCACTACCTCGTCCATGCCACTCCGACATAGTCATAGCAAATCAATCTGTAAGCACACATTGAAGTCATTGAAGCACATGGATGATTTATGGCAGACGCTGAAGATTCCTTGGTTGTCGCTAAAGATTTGGGTAAGCGTTATGGTGATTTTATCGCCCTTCATCCATTAAATGTCAAAGTTAGTTCAGGAGAATTCTTCGGAGTATTCGGACCTAACGGTGCAGGTAAATCTACGTTCATTAAACTACTAACCGGTCAACTGCGCCCTAGTATCGGGGCTGTGGAGGTTCTCGGAATCAATGCCTCAAAGCAACCTCAGAAACTCAAGGCGAATATTGGAATTGTACCAGAGTCTGAATCTCCACCATCCTACCTGACACCGAGCGAATTTTTGCAGTTTGTAGGTAAGTTGCGAGGTGTCGAAGATTTGGATTCGAAAGTTGAACACTGGATGGATTGGTTTGGTTTGCAAGAAAAAAGAGACACCATGTGTAAAGATCTCTCCAAGGGTCAGAGGCAGAAAGTGATGCTAGCATCTGCATTTATCCATGAACCCAAGTTGCTATTCCTAGACGAGCCATTTGCAAATCTAGATCCAATTTATCAGAGAAAGTGCCGACAGTGGCTTCTTGATATGGTCGCTAACGGAGGTACAATTTTCCTCTGTTCTCACGTTCTTGAGATGGCTGAAAGAATGTGTAATCGCATGGCGATTATCAATCACGGGAAAGTGTTGGCGGCTGGTACTGTGAAAGGTTTGAAAGAGAATGATGAAGAGACCTTAGAGGACGTTTTCATCAGGTTAGTTGGGCACTCGATTGAGGAAGCTGAGAGATTGAGCGACGAAGGAGTAAGCGAGGAGGAGTAATTCTGTCCGTATCCATCAAGAGCAATGATTGGTCTGAATATTCAGACCATTCTCTCCCAGAAAAACTAGGTTCAACCAGTGCTGGGATGAAATTGAACACTCCTCTTGTTGGATGGGGCGCATTTTCTGCTACTTTCCGTGCCATGTTTATTGAAGAATTTAGAGAGAATCTCGATTTTGCAAAGAAAAGAAGAATCCTACTTTTCCCTCTGTTAGTCGCCCTTGTAACCATGGTTGCTACAATCGGTCTTCAGTTCCTAGTGGGAGAAGGTGCGGCTCAAGTAACAGATACTGAATCTAATGCATTCACCTGGGAAGAAATGCGTTTTGCCCTTCATCTTCCGTTGTTATTCTTTAGCTTGGGGATGGGCTCTTTCGCATTCCTCGGTAGAGAAAAGGTCCTTGCTAGAACTGGAACCAAGAACTACCTCCTTGCATCCCCCGCGCTACAGCCACTGACCAATCCAACTGCACATTTTGCCTACTACGTCAAAGATTTGACCTATTATGTGATGCTGATTCTAACCCCAGTAATCTCTGGAATGGCAATTGGCATTCTCCTTGAGAGTTTTACCACTGTTAGCACTCCTCTTGAATTTAGTAGCCTGCCAAGAACGTGGGTCGCTATGTCTGTAACATTAGCACAAGGCTTGGCGTTCAGTTTCATAGCATCTTCACTTTGGCTTCTTGGCGGATGGTTTAGCCGTTTGACGCCTATTTTTGTGATAGGACTTGGAACTACGATCGGTCTAGGATTGATGCCTCGTCAGTACTTCCTATGGGGTCTAGCAACTCAACAACCAGACGGCCTGCTGCTGGCAATTCCCGCTCTTTCAGCATCAATTTTCTTGGCTTGGATTGCTTCACAACTTGTACTAGATGACTTTGAAGTGAAAGTAGTTTCAAAGAAAGAGATATTTTTGCCAGCATGGGATAGACTGAGATTCCTTGGTAGTGGCCCTCTAAGATTGCTGGTTGCTAAAGAGGTGGTAGATCTAATTCGCTCGGGCTCATTGAAGAAGATGACAGTGTCCTATTCAGTTCCGTTAATCGTCTTACTTATGATGGCGTGGTTAGTCGATTTTGCAGAAGCTCCTATTCCGATTAATCTGCTATCTTATGCACCATTTTTGGGATTCTTTGGTTTCAACTTCTACTCGTGGCTAACCGCTTTGGACTCACCCGAACACATGAATGGATTACCACTCAGCGTTCCGCAATTAATCAGAGCAAAAGTCACAGTTTACTTCCTCGCTACAACATGGATTTCAGTGATTTTCCTATGCTTGATGGCATGGAGGCTTGATGAATGGGCTGTATTGCCGGTTGGCTTGGTTGTAATGATTGCAAACAGTATCTACATCGTTTGCTTGACTGCATTCTTGATGGGCCTTGCTCCAAACAAGGCAATTTTCGATGCCAAGATCATGACGTGGTTTTGGATTGGAACAGTTCTACCATTACTGGCACTATTCTTACTTTCATTTACACAAGGTGATGTATCATTCTACGAAAATTGGGCAGACCAAGTTCAGGACAAGGGTCTGCAAGCAGAGGCTGTTGAATTTGACAACGAAAGAATGGCAACAGGATTTAAGGGAATTTTAGTTGTAAGCGGCTGCTTGGTGGCAGCCGCAGTTTTGTTGATGAAACTGCTTGACCGTAAATGGGGAAGGGCAGAGTTCAACAATTGAAACCGCGCCGAGCACATCATGGGGCTCGTATTCGCTGTGAGTGGATTACCTGCAGCCGGTAAGGGCGAGTTCGCAGCAATTTTAGCAGAAACAGGAATTCCCGTACGTTCCATGGGGGACATGGTCAGGGCTGAGGTCAAGGTGAGAGGAATACCTGAGGCGCCCCACGTTTTTGGCGAGGTAGCATCACAGATGAGGGCAGAACATGGAGATGATGTTCTTGCTCAGAGATTGGTTCAAGCTGTTGATGAGTTGTTATTGGAAAATGAAATCGTGCTAATCGAGGGGCTGAGAGGTACTGCAGAACGTGAGGTGTTTTCAGGTCACTGGGGTGAATCATTCAAGGTAGTAGCGATCACGGCCTCTAAACAACTTAGATTCGAAAGAGTCCAATCAAGAGCACGTTCGGAAGATGGTGACCTTTCGGACTTGGAAGCACGCGATAAAAGAGAAACCGGTTGGGGATTGGATGTTATTATTCAAGAGGCAGATTTTTCCTTCCCGAACGAATCGGATTTAGCCGATTTGAAAACCCGAGTTTCGGCATGGCTAGATAACCTGTGAGAGGGCCCGTAGGGCCCCTCACAATGGCGAAAGGTCATAACCGAGAGTAACCGTGTCTCAAGTGTTAGGGGGTGCTACGTATGGCAAGAAAAGGTGGTGGAGGCCAAAGAAGGCAAAGAAACCAGCAGCGCGCAATGTACGATGAACTTGACAAATACCCTGTCATGCCACCCCACGCGTTTGCTAGAATTGTCCGCGATAAAAGGACCCTGAACATCATTTACCAAATCATTGAACCTCCGTTGAACAAGAAGGAACAAGAATGGAGAGATGAGTTATTGGATATCTTCATCCGTTCACTAACGGCCAACATCGAAGAAATTGATGCAGACCCAACTGCATACCTGCGCACTGCGATGGACAAAGTCATCAAGGCTTATGGGATGAAAATTAACAAGAAATCCAAATCCAAACTCTTCTATTACCTTCGCCGTGACCTAGTCGGTTATGGGAAAATGGACGTTTTGATGAACGACGCTAACGTGGAAGATATTTCCCTTGACGGAACAAATGTTCCAATTTTCGCATACCACAGAAAATTCGAATCTGTGGAAACTACCTGTGTTTGGGAAACCGATGAAGAATTGGAATCTTACGTTATCAAACTAGCACAGCGTTGTGGAAAGCACATTTCGGTAGCGGACCCATTGCTGGATGCTACGCTGATGGATGGTTCAAGAATCGTCATGAAATTAGGAAGAGAAGTTTCAACAAGAGGTTCGGCTTTCTGTATTCGAAGATTCAAGGACGACCCGTTCTCTCCGTGTGACATCATCGCTTTCCGTACATTATCATCATTGATGGGTGCATACCTCTGGGTTGCTTTCCAGAATGAAGTTCCGATGCTTTTCGTAGGTGGTACTGCATCTGGAAAGACAACAACGCTCAACGCTATGTGTATCTTCATTCCTTGGCAAATGAAGATTGTAAGTATCGAATCCACACGTGAAGTAAACATCCCTCAACCGAACTGGGTTCCTGGTCTAACAAGGCAAGGTTTCGGTGGTGAATCGAATGAAGGTGAAATCGGAGAATTCGAGTTGCTAAAGGCTGCTCTTCGTGAACGACCAGAATACATTATCGTGGGTGAAATCCGTGGTGCAGAAGCTTACGTATTGTTCCAGGCAATGGCAACTGGACACTGTGCTTATTCAACGGTGCACGCAGATTCTGTACCTTCACTCGTCCACAGATTAGAAAACAAGCCAATCGACATTCCACGTGTATTGCTACCTGCTCTAGAAGCTTGTGCGATTCAGATTCAGACTCGTATCAACGGTCGACGTGTTAGAAGAACCAAGCAAATTGTAGAGATTGTTGGTATCGATCCAAACTCTTTGGAAGTAATCACCAATGAAGTATTCAGATGGAATGTCGCCAATGACGACTTCATATTCTCCGGAAAGTCTTACGTTCTCGAGAAGATTATGGTTAAGATCAATTTCAGCCAAGATGAAATGCGCCGTGAACTGAGAACACGAAAGAGAATCTTGGAATGGATGGTTTTGAACGATATTAGAAAAGCCGACCAAGTGAGTCAGATCATTACAGAGTACTACGTCAGGCCGCATGAAATTCTAGCACGTGTTGATGGTCTACGCTGATTCAAGGAATAGGGGGCTAAATCATGGAGTTAACCGCATGGCAGAAAATTTGTCATCGTATCCTTGGTAGAGCATTCAAGAAGAAGGCAAGAGGTGATGCGAAGTTATCGGATGATCTTGTAAAGGGAAACATGCCGATTATGCCAGAAGTATACATGGCACAATTGTTCGTAACTACTGTTGCAGTTACTATCATATGTGCGATTTTACTTGTTGGAGTATTCCTTCCTGATATCGGCCTAATCGCTTGGTACGAATCAAGACCAGACATGAATTACGCACTCGCATGCTACGAATGGGAATACTGGAATGCAGACTTGGTTGATGAAACCCTCGAGAGCAGAGGTTGCCCGTACTTCCAATACATGGAATTCCCAATATTTGCAAAGATTCTGATTCCTGTTTTTCTCGGATTCTTAGTCCCATTTGGAACCTTCAGATTCCTGAAAGGGTCCGCAGCAAGAGCAGCAAACGCTAGAGGTGTAGCACTTGAGAAGTACCTTCCATACGCTGCTTCCTACACAGCTGCAATGGCTGCTGCGAATGCAACACCTCACAAGATTTTCAAATCACTGGCATTGAATGGAGACATCTACGGTGAAATCGCATACGATTCTTCGATGATCTATCGAGACGTTTCGCTGTTAGGTTATGATTTACTAACTGCGATGAAAATGGCTGTAGACCGAGCAGCTTCACCATGGATGACTGAATTCTTCCAAGGAATGGTTGGTACACTAACCGCTGGAGGTTCACTGAAATTGTACTTCCTGAACCGTGCTGAACACTACATGCGTGAGAATAGAACGAGACTACAAGAGTTCCTTGAGTCCCTCGCAATGCTTGCAGAATCATACGTTGTTGTTGCAGTAGCAATGCCACTGTTCCTGATCGTTATGTTGGTCATTATGTTCTGGGTTAGTGGTGCAGGTGCACAGATGGAAGAGAGTACCCTGTATGCGGTGGTCCTACTTGTATTGCCTATGATTCACGCTATGTTTGCGTTTATCGTTTGGTCGTCAAGTGAAGAGCAAAAGATGTGATGAGGAGGTGAGATAATGGCACGAAAAAAGAAGGAGAAAATCACCGTAAAGTTGGATTTACCAAAAGACGATACTACTCTAACGAAGTTGTATGCTATTCTCGGTGTCAGCATTTTCCTCGGTCTTGCATCATTCACTTTTTGGGTCACCAATTCACACTTCACAACCGCTCCAAATGGACAGCCATTATTCGTGAACACGGTTTGTGGATATGACCCAAATTACATTCCAACTTTTGATGATAACGAATCATGTCAATTCGATTTGCTGAAGGATGAGCCTGACCAACTGGTCATGGTTCCTGAGGATCCGTGGAAGGAATTCGTCGGACTAGGTCAGTTATTCGATGTCCCTGGGATGGACGAGAACGTGACTGCTAACGTTTTACCTGACCAAACTATGACTGGAACTTGTGATGTCGAAGCCGCAATTCCTTCTGATTATTCCTTCATAATTTATGACCCAGCAGGCCAAGAAATGACGAGGTACACCGGCAATACTCACTCCAATGATGACGATTGTCAAATTTACATCCAGAATGTCGAGAAAGGAAACTTGTACCAAGTCGTTATCATCTCTGAAAATGTAGTTCAAGAAGCGACGTTCAAATTGAAGATGGACTACTATGATGGCATCCCTGAAAATATGAATAACAAATCACAGTGGATTGGCCCGGAGTTGGAACTAGGCGGTCTATCATTGAGACCAACCATTTTCTTGAACTTCTTCGGTTTAGGTTTCTTCATAATGTTCTGGCCAGCTTCATACTACTGGGACAGAGTTAAGGAAAAGACGAACCAAATGGAAGAAAAGTTCCCTGATTTCCTGAGAGACCTTGCAGAATACTGGAAAGGTGGTTTGTCCATGACGGTGGCGGTTCAAACGTTAGCGACGAGTGAATACGGCGCCCTGAATCACGAAGTTAAGAAAATGAGTGACCAGTTATCGTGGGGTGTAGCATTCGGTGACGTTATCGAAATGTTCGCAGTTAGGGTTGGAACACCGCTTGTTTTGCGTGCTATATCGCTGATTTCTGAAGCGAATAGAGCGGGTGGTAAGATTTCTGATATTCTAGTTACTGCTGCTAACGACAGTCGTGAGTTGAAGTTCCTTGAGGGAGAGAGAAAACGTTCGATTGCATCGTATATTTCCGTTATTTGGACATCGTACGGTGTTTTCCTGGGTGTTATTGTCGTTCTAGCTAAGGTTTTCATTCCTGCTATCGCAGGTTCAAACTCTGATTCTGAAGATGGTGGTGGAGGCCAGCAGTTAGGAAACATGGTCATTCGAAACATTGAGCCTCTGTTTTTCCTTACGATTTTCTATTATGGTGTAACAATGCAAGCACTAGGTAATGGTTCGATGGCCGGCCTAATGGCTACTGGTCGATTCACTAGTGGGATGAAGCACTCTGGGTTGATGATTCTGCTTGCACTTACGTGTTTCAACGTGATTGTATTTTCACCAGATCTCATCGGTGTGACGACCTTACCGCAATTGAGTCCTGCAGCAGGTACATTCTCGCCATGAGGTGATATCTTGCGTGACGATGAGAATGCACAGATTCACATCCTTGAGATGCTTACTCTGTTTTGGCTATTCTTCATGACCGCAGCGTTTCTGATTACGGTTCATGTTCCTGACGAAGCCAGTATCTCTGTCGATGCAGAGATGCAATTTGCAGGAGAGGATGCAATCAATCTTGGCCTTGCAACACCGGCCTTAGAGAGTGACTATGATTCAAGATTAGCGGAACTTCTTGCAGCAGGCGAAAGCGATGCAGCATGTGAATTGGTTCAGAATTACCTAGCATCTGGAGTTGAAGCAAATTGCTGGTTAGCGAAGGACTCAGGAACTTCTCAGCCCTATGGTGAGGTTGCAACACCTGGTTCGGGCACAGTTAACTCACACGGCCTTGTTGTAGTAGACGGTCACCTTTGGACAATCAGTTTGGATTTGTGGGAGCGTGGTTCTTGATGCGCTCAAACAAAAGAGGCGATGAAGGACAGATGCTACTCGCAACTGGAGTTGTGCTAATGATGTCCCTGCTGTCAATGGCAATCTTTGCAGTAAAGATGGCTGGTATCTCTATGCCATACGACACGGCGGGCGATGATACAATCCAGGCATCCGGCGATATTGCAGACAGTCTGCCTGCTCTTACCGAAGCAAGAGCACAGATATGGTATGATTCAGGTCTGTCAGAGATTGAAAGCGTACAGAAATCAATTGACTCACTCCATGATGACGTATTGCATCATGGAGAAATTAGAGGTGTTGAGTTGAAACTCCTCAACATTACAGTTACTGAATCCGATGGGGTAATTTCAGTATCCAGTGAGCTTGGTGCAGCCGATAGAAATTCTATGCTGACTAGAATAATCTCGTTCGAAATCGACTTGGATTCTTAATGCGATTTGCGCCACTCGTTCCACGCTAAGTCAAGCCAGTGGTTCATTCTGTCAAGGCTGTCTTTGACGATAGTCGGGTCAAGTGTATTCCAGTCTGCGATTCTAGCCTTCTCTTTGAGAGAATCTTGTATTGCTCTAATCCTTGGAAGTGCGGAGATATATCTGTCTGCATTCCTAAATGAATGACTTTCTCTTTGCTTTAGGAAACTAGTGTGTTGATTTTCGTCACCTACGTGCATGACTATTCCGATGGCGATTCCACCAGAATCTCTCCAAGATCTTAGCAAACGAGAACTTGGTTCGATGTGGACTCCCTCTAAAATAAGGTCTATACCTTCCCTTCTTGCCCTCTCAATTGTTGCTTGAATGCCGGCTTCTACGGCTTTGCATGTATCTTGCCAATCCAATACAGCGTCTCCAGACTCACCCCTAGAGAACGAAGACCGATGCAGGGCATGATTTTCTTCACTACCCTGCACACGCATGATTTCTCTAATTGCATCTGTTGAGAGTAATCTAGCGAATGAGTGCTCGTTGGCAAACTTCACGGCGGTGGTCGATTTACCAACGCCTGTTGCTCCTGCGATTAAGACTAGAATTGGAGGACGCCCTGTTACTTTGGTAGTAGTGGTATCTGCAATACCAATTCGCCTCGCCATGATATGCTGGTGTTCCTGCTTGCTAATCAAGACAACCCTCAACGGGAGAGGCTTTGAGGCGGTTCTTCTTCGGATAGGATATGGCGAGCGAACAAATGTGGATTGCAGGCGAGTGGACTGATGCAGAAGATGGTTCAACCTCAGACGTGCTAAACCCGGCAACAGGGGAAGTTATTGCTACAACACCAAAAGCAACTATTGCAGATGTTGAGAGATGTGTAGCATCATCTAGAGCTGCTTTGAATTCTAAGGAATGGGGAGCAATGGATCCAGCACAACGAGGGCGTATTCTACAGAAAATGGCTGCAGCAACCTATGCAAACGCAAAGAGTCTTGCTGCCATAGAATCCTCCAATAACGGAAAGACATTCCGTGAGGCATTGAGTGAAATCCGCTATGGCGCATGGACTCTAGAGTATTTTGCTGGCCTATCTGACAAGATAGAAGGTAGTACAATTCCAGTCCCAGGAAATCGCTTGAATTACACATTGAGGCAACCTCTAGGCGTAACCGCTCACATTGTACCGTGGAACTTCCCACTACAACTTGCAATCCGCTCAATCGCTCCTGCACTCGCAGCAGGCTGCACAGTGATTGCTAAGCCAGCATCTTGGACTCCGCTTTCATTGATTGCTTGGATGAAGGCAATGCAAGAGGCAGAAGTCGGACTTCCTGCTGATGTCTTGCAAGTCATTACCGGTTCAGGTGGTCTAATCGGGGACGCTCTAGCGGGCCACTCCGGAGTTGATGGAATCGTTCTAACCGGTGGAGTACCAACCGGTCAAGCAGTAATGGCAAAGGCCAGTGAAAACCTAACTCCTGTGACTCTTGAATTAGGTGGAAAGGGTGCAAACGTCGTTTTTCCAGATGCTAATTTGAAGTATTGTGCAAAAGCAATCTGCTTTGGTATATTCATGAATGCAGGACAAATGTGCTGGGCAGGCTCCCGTCTAATTGTCCATGAAGACGTTCACGATGTATTAGTGGATGCAATTGTTGCTGAGATTTCCAAGTGGCCTGTTGGACCAGGCATGGAAGAAGGAGTCAGGATGGGAAGCATGGTTCATACCTCTCACAGAGATGATGTTCTTGACATGCTGGCAAAAGGACTTGCCCAAGGTGGAGAAATCGCTTGCGGTGGCAATGCACTAGACAGAGACGGCGCATTCATGGAAGCGACCGTTGTAACAGGTGTGTCCTCCGATAACCTACTTTTCCAGGAGGAGTTGTTCGGTCCAGTACTTGCCGTAACCAAGTTTAGCGAGGATTCTGAAGCACTCGCTCTGGCAAACGATACTCCATTCGGTCTTCTAAACGGAATTTGGACAAACGACCTATCTCGTGCTCACAAGTTCGCAAGAGATGTTGAATCTGGAATGGTTAGTATCAATGAATACCCAATTACATTCCCTCAAACAGCATTCACAGGATGGAAGCACTCCGGAATCGGAATCGAGCAATCTAAGGATGCTCTCAATTTCTACACGAAAGTAAAGAACGTCAATGTAAAGCTGTGATATCATGGAAGTCAGTCAAAGAGACGGAGTTACACTCATCCAACTTACGGGTGGTTCTGCAACTCAGTCTTTCAGCAGAGAGTTCCTTCCTAAAATTAGAGATGCAGTAATGGATAACATTGGTTGCAAAGCGATCGTCATTACCGGAGAAGGCAAGTTTTTCTCTGCCGGTGCTGATATCAAGGCATTTCAGAAGTCAATCGATGACGGAGATAGTGTCGAACTAATTCGTGAACTAACTGATATTCTTCATCCAA
>MDTD01110395.1_pt1 | contig 33847 bp, 29 predicted proteins | sample 811221 | NCBI WGS metagenome assembly MDTD01 (sample SAMN05326646, study PRJNA326480) | marine metagenome | isolation source: seawater | place: Pacific Ocean: South West | collected 2011
CGACAGGTCGTCGCCCGTGGTGCCGACCAGCCAGGTGGCGACCAGCGGCACCATGCCGCCGAACAGGGCCGCAGAGAGATTGTAGCCGGCGCCGACCGCCGTGATCCGGACGGCGGAGGGGAACAGCTCCGCGAAGACCGCCGGCATCGACGAGGTGTAGAAGGCGAGCAGGGTGACCAGCAGCAGCTCGCCGGCCAGGATCATCGCGACATTCGGATGGTCCATCAGCCAGAAGGCCGGCCAGGCCGCCACCGCCAGGGCGCCGGCGCCGAACAGCAGGAAGGGGCGCCGGCCGAAGCGGTCGGACAGGGCCGCCATCACCGGCGTCAGCAGCAGCATGGCGATCATGCTGACGGTGTTGATCGTATGCGCCTCGCTCTGCGGCTCGCCGACACGGTCGGTCAGCCAGGAGACCACGTAGACGAAGGTGATGTACCAGACGATGCCATAGGCCAGGTTCAGGCCAACGACCCGCATCACGTCGCCGAAATGCCGCCGCAGCGCCTGGACGATGGGAAGGCCCTTCGAATCCTCGCTCTCCGTCTCCGCCTCGATATCGGGCAGGGCGCGGCGCAGCAGCAGGCCCAGCAGGGCCATGGCGAAGCCCGCGAGGAAGGCGATCCGCCAGCCATAGGATTCCAGCTGTTCGGGGCTCAGTGCCTCGGTCAGCAGTGCGGCCAGCGCCGAACCGGCCAGGGCGCCGACGACCGAGCCGAAGATCGACCAGCTGGAGGCCAGCGCCCGCGACCGCGGCGGGGCGCTCTCTGCCAGGTAGACGATCGAGGTGATGTATTCGCCGCCGGCGGACAGGCCCTGCAGGATGCGCAGCCCGATCAGGATCGCCGGCGCCGCGATGCCCAGGGTCTCGTAGCCCGGCAGCAGGCCCAGCAACAATGTCGGGATCGACATCATGCCGACGGAGAGCAGCAGCGCCCAGCGCCGGCCGATCCGGTCGCCGATCTGGCCGAAGACCAGGCCACCGAACGGCCGCGCCAGGAAGCCGGCGGCAAAGGTGCCGAAGGAGGCGAGCAGCGATGTCGTCGGATCGTCGGATGGAAAGAAGACCCGGCCGATGGTCAGCGCGAAGGCGCCGTAGATGGCGAAGTCGAACCATTCGACCGCATTGCCGGCGATGTTCGCCAGGATCGACAGCCGTCGCTGCTCCGGATCCAGCACGACGGTGCCAGAGCGTTCCGCCATCCCCTGCATTCCCCATGCTGCGGCCGCCGCCGGAACCGCGGCGGCATCGACAGGGGACCCTAGACGGCGTGCCGGCGTCCGACAAACCGCGGGGCCGGATCGCCCGCAAGCAGATCGGCTGGGCGGTGGATCAACCGGCGGCGGCGGCGGTCCGGCGGTCCGGCAGGTCGCGGAAGCTGATCATCCGGCTGCGACCTTCGTCCCACAGCGACAGGCGCATGGCGCGCAGGCCCGCCCAAAGGTCGAGCGGCTTCTGCCGGCGCAGTTCGGGAACGGCGTCGTGGCAGTCCTGCAGCCGGTAGTTCGGGATCCGCGGCGCCAGGTGGTGGATATGGTGCAGGCCGATATTGCCGGTGAACCACTGCAGGACGCGCGGCAACTGCAGGTGGGAGGAGCCCTGCAGGGAGGCACTCTCATGGCTCCACTGGTCGTCGCGCGCCCAGAGCGCGCCGTCGAAGCGGTGCTGCAGGGTGAACAGCCAGACCCCGATGATCGCTGCCACCGCGACCACGGGCAGGTGGATCAGGGCGACGGTGCCGATGCCGAAAATCGCTGCCAGACCGCCGAACAGGCAGAGCAGGGCGATATTGGTCAGGTAGACCGAGAGACGCTCCAGCCGCCAGCGCGACGGCGTGTCGAACGGCACGCGGAACAGCAGCATGAAGATCATCGGCGGCAGAATCAGATGCATGACCACGGGGTGGCGGCCGACCCGGTACAGCACCCGCTGCCAGGCGGGCAGGGCCCGGTACTCCGCCACGGTGAGGCAGACCGAATAGATGTCGAGGCCCGACTGCCGCCGGTCGAGATTGTTCCAGTTGGCGTGGTGCTGCGCGTGTTGCCGACGCCAGTTCGCGTAAGGCGTGAGGGTCAGCAGGCCGCAGACATTGCCAAGGATGCTGTTTGCCCGCCGGCTGCGGAAGAACGCGCCATGTCCGCAATCGTGCTGCACGATGAAGACCCGGACGAGCAGCGCGCCGGTCGGGATCGCCAGCGCCAGGGTCAGCGGGACCGAGATCCCTGCCGTGACATACATCGCGGCACATGCCGCCAGGAACAGGCCGATACTGGTGAAAATCTGAACGACGCTCTTGCCGGGTTGAGCGCCTTCGTGGGCGGAAAGCGACGCGCGCAGTGCGCGCCGGCCGTCCTCGTCCCGCTCGAGGCGGGGCGCAGACGCAGATTGGGCCAATCAAAGTCCTTGGATTGTGTGCCGGTTATTGGCTGTCACTTTTAGATGGGGGCCCGGCGGCGAAAGAACAATCGCTGCCGCGCCGATTTCGCCGGGCGGCGCGGCCGGCTCAGCGGCTGCGGACCTGGTCGACGATCTGGCTGACGGCCTGTTCCGCGGATTCCAGGGCGCCGTCCATCCAGCCCGGCACCAGGCTGAAATAATCGCCCGCCAGATGCAGCCGACCCGCCGGGAAGCGGGTCTTCAGGAAGCGGTAGCGGTCCAGGTTGCCGCGGTTCGGGTCGACCTCGCCATCTGCGTAATAGTCCTCGTAGACGCCGATGCCGATGAAATAGGGCATGCGGTGCCAGGCGACGCTGACCGCGGATTCGCGCATGATATGTCTGGCGAACAGGCCGGGATGGAACTTCTCGCCCTGGGCGATGGCGGCATCCAGGCGCTCCGACGGGCTCAGGGCGCCAAAGGCGGCGGCGGCCTTGTCGAAGTTGTAGCAGATCCGCATCACGCCATGCGTGGTGAAGAATTCCGACGACGGGTACCAGAGCTGGTCGGTGACCCCGTCGGTCCAGCTGATGCCGCCCAGGATGCGGCCGGTGGTCTTGCTGTCGCTTTCCCAGAACCGGTTGTCGAACTGCGCCGCCATGGTCACGCAGGGTTCGTAGGGCACGTCGGCCAGGGCCGCGACCACCGCCGGCTCCAGGCCCTGCACCCGTTCCGCCAGCTGCGGCGGGGCGATGGTGGAGATGCAGAACGTCGCGTCCAGCTGTTCGCCGCCTTCGGTCACGATGCTGACGCCGTCCTCGCGGTTGCGGATCTCCGCCACCGGGCTTTCCAGCCGGACCCGGTCGGCCAGGGTGCCGCCGCCCGGCACCGGCTGGCGCAGCATGTTGCGCCAGATCATGTCCATGCCGCCGACCGGCTGCACCAGGGTCGCCTGCCAGCGATAGGACAGCTGCTGGAACAGCCTGTGGTTCCAGAAGTCGGACTGCAGGATCTCCTTCAGGCTGACCGCCGGCAGCGGCTCGCCCGCCTCCAGGCCGGCGATCGGGTCGACCAGGAAGCCCGCGCGCTCGGTCTGGTCGAACAGGTAGCGGCCGTCCGGCAGGCTGCGCAGGTCGCCGAACTGCTGCAGCATGGCCAGGAAGCGGTCGCGGTCCCCTTTCGTCAGCGGCGCGTCCAGGCCCTTCTGCTGCACGTTCGTGGCCAGCATTTCCGCGATCTCGCCGCGCAGGTTGTGGCGGATCTGGCGCATCGGCATCGGCCGTCCGCCGAAGGCGCCGTCGCTCTGCAGCAGCGCGCTGGCGCTGTAGAACTGGTAGGGCTCCAGCCGGGTGCCGAAGCGGCGGCAATAGTCCAGCACCAGCGCGCTGTGGGAGCCGATGCGGCCGGCGCCGCAATTGGCGTAGGTCGGCACCGGGACCGGCGTGCCGTCCGGATAGCTGTTCTGGACGAACCGCGCGGTCTGCACCGGGCCGCCGACCTCGGCGAAGCTCTCGCCGTCGCGGATGGTGAAATTGCGCCCGCCGGCGCGGGCATTGGCCTCCAGAACGGTGACGGCGAAGCCGGCCCGGGCCAGGTGCCAGGCGGCGCAGATGCCGGCTACCCCGGCGCCGATCACGACCACCGAATGGCCGGCGCCAGTGCCGGCTGGATAGTCCGCCATTGCGGCCTGCGCGCTCTTCATCTTCAGCAGACCCAGGGCGCCGGCGCCGTGATAGACCGCCGCCGCGCCGCCCAGCGCGCCCAGCCCCTGCAGGAAACGCCGCCTGGTGGTACCCCCGCCCGATCGCCCCATGGTCTGTCCCTGTCCGTTTCGTTGTTGTTTCCGGAAGGGTCTACAGACAGCGAAGCGGTTCGTCACCTGCCGGGCGCACCGGCGGTGATGCCGCGGGCATGGGCAGCTGGCGTCAGTCGAGCGCGGCGGTCACCCGGTCGGCCAGATCGAGGGAGGCGGTCAGTCCCGGGCTCTCGATGCCGTAGAGATTGACCAGGCCGGGCAGGCCATGGTCCGCCGGGCCCTGGATCAGGAAGTCCTTCGGATCCTCGCCCGGCGCCTGAAGCTTCGGCCGGATGCCGGCATAGCCCGGCTGCAGCGCGCCATCGGGCAAGGCCGGCCAGTAGCGCCGGATCGCTTCATAGAAGCTGTCGGCGCGCCGCGGGTCGACGTCGTAGTCCAGGCTGTCGACATATTCGGCATCCGGGCCGAAGCGCGCCTGGCCGCCCAGGTCGATGGTCAGGTGGACGCCAAGCCCGGCCTTCACCGGCATCGGATAGACCAGCCGGCTGAACGGCGCGCGGCCGGCCAGACTGAAATAGCAGCCCTTCGCGTAGTAGCCGGGCGGGATGGTGCCTGCCGCCAGGCCGTCGATCCGGCGCGCCACCGCCTGCGCATGCAGCCCGGCGGCATTCACCAGGACCCGTGTGCGGAGGCGGAAATCATCGCCGCCGGCGGTGACCAGGAAGCCGCCGCCGGTGGCTTCTGCGCGGAGCAGAGGGGTGTTGAAGGCGATCATGCCGCCGCATGCCTCCATCTCCCCCTGGTAGGAGAGCATCAGCCCGTGGCTGTCGATGATGCCGGTGGAGGGGGAGACGGCCGCGGCGATGCAGGCCAGTTCCGGTTCCAGCGCCAGCGCCTCGTTGTGGCCGATCATGCGCAGCGCCTCGTCCGGTCCGGTCAGGCCGTTGTCTTCCGCCTTCACGACCAGGGCCTCCAGCTTCGGCAGTTCCTCGTCATCGGCAGCGACGATCAGCTTGCCGCAGCGGCGATAGGGGATGCCCCGGCTGTCGCAATAGTCGTACAGCCGGCGTCGGCCGGCGATGCAGGATGCCGCCTTCAGGCTGCCGGTGGGATAGTAGATGCCGGCATGGATCACCTCGCTGTTGCGCGAGGAGGTGCCGGTGCCGATGGCATCGGCGGCCTCCAGCAGGATGACCTCGCGCCCCTGCAGGGCGAGCGCCCGTGCCGCGGCCAGTCCGACCACGCCGGCGCCGACCACGACGGCATCAACTTCGTCCATTCCTCTCTCCAACCTGCTGGAACCGAGCCGTTCCGCCGATGCGATTCGAGCGCTGCCGGAAGCGGCTGCCGATTCTGCCGGCATCCGCCTGGATGCCGTGGATACGCGCGAAACCGCCCGTTGCGGCCGGGTACTTGACCGGGTCGGCGGGCTGCCGGCAATGCTTTGCGCAGATGGCCCTGCCCCGGAAGGCACCAGCCGGTGCGACGGACGGCGGGGCGACGATCAAGCGAGGTGCACCGGTCGCATGGCGCATACCATCGTTCTGGGGAACGAGAAAGGCGGTTCGGGCAAGTCGACGACCGCCGTGCATCTTGTGGTCGGCCTGCTCTATGCCGGCTATCGGGTCGGCGCCATCGACCTGGACGGACGGCAGCGTACCCTGAGCCGCTACCTGGAGAACCGGCAGGCCTATATGGACCAGATGCAGGTCCGGCTGCCGATGCCGGACTGGGTGTCGATCCGCCGGTCGGAGGCGCAGGACCGGGCGGAGGCGGAGGCCGACGAAGGCGCCCGCTTCGAGGAATGGCATGCCCGCTTCATGGAGCGGCAGGATTTCATCGTGGTCGACTGCCCGGGCAACCACACCTATCTGGCGGCGCTGGGCCATTCCTATGCCGACACCCTGGTGACGCCGATGAACGACAGCTTCATCGACCTGGACCTGCTGGCCCAGGTCAACCCGCGGGAGATCGCGCAGAGCAAGCTGAGCCACTATTCGGAGATGGTGTTCGAGCAGCGCAAGCAGCGCATGCAGCGCACCGGCACCAACCTGGACTGGATCGTGATCCGCAACCGGCTGTCCAACCTGGACGCCAAGAACAAGCGGCGGGTCGGCCGGGTGCTGGAGAAGCTGGCGAAGCGCATCGGCTTCCGCCTGGTGCCGGGCTTCGGCGAGCGGGTGATTTTCCGCGAGATGTTCCTGTCGGGCCTGACCCTGTCCGACCTGGCGGAGCCGGAAGCCGGCATGAACATGACCATGAGCCATGTCGCCGCCCGTTCCGAGGTGCGCGCGCTGCTGCGCGGGCTCAAGCTGCCGGTGGCGCAGAACGCTTTCGATTCCGCCGGTGAGCTGGAGCCCCAGAGGGGCGCAGCCTGAAGAATCGGGGGGCGCAGCCTGAAGAACCGGGGGCTCAGCCTGAAGAACCGGGGCGCGCAGCCTGACCGACTGGACAGGGTCCGTATCGTACCAATCTAATAGGCCTGAAAGGGCCGGCTGCTGCCGGCGCAGCTTGACCTGGATTGTGTGACGGATGTCCGGAAGCGATCGGCATATCGACCGGCGGCACGACGGTGCCGCGACGCGCGACCGCGCCAGCGGCGGCACGGAGGTCGATGCTTTCCTGGATAAGCTGGCGCGCACGCCGAACGTGAAGCCGGCCGGCACCCGCGGCCGGCTGATTTTCGGCATGGACGCGACCGCCAGCCGCCAGCCGACCTGGGACCGCGCCAGCCACCTGCAGAACCGGATGTTCCTGGAGACCGCCGCCCTGGGTGGGCTGGACGTCCAGCTGGTCTTCTTCCGCGGCTTCAGCGAATGCAAGTCCTCGCCCTGGGTCTCCGACAGTGCCCGGCTGGTCGACTATATGGGCAAGGTGTCCTGCCGCGGCGGCTATACCCAGATCGGCCGCATCCTGAAGCATTGCGCGGCGGAAACCCGCCGCCGCCGGGTCAATGCCCTGGTCTATGTCGGCGACTGCATGGAAGAAAAGGTCGACGACCTGGCCCATCTGGCGGGCGAGCTGGGCGTGCTGGGGGTGCCCTGTTTCGTCTTCCAGGAGGGCGCGGAGCCCTATGCCCGGATGGGCTTCCAGCAGATCGCCCATCTGAGCGGCGGCGCCTATTGCAGCTTCGACGCCGGTTCCGCCCGCGCGCTGCGCGACCTGCTGTCGGCGGTGGCGGTCTATGCCGCCGGCGGCCGTCCGGCGCTGGAGGATTTCGCCAAGACGCATGGCGGCGATGTCGCGCTGCTGACCGGCCAGCTGCGATAGCCGGCCGTCCATGGCCTGGTTCATCCTTGCCCTCTGCCTGATCGGCGCCCTGCTGCTGGCCGGGCGGGTGCTGCTGACCGCCGACCCGAAGAAGCTGGCCAAGGTGATCCGGATCACCGGCGGCACCCTGCTGGGCATTGCTGCGTTGGCGCTGCTGGCCTTTGGCCGGCCGATGCTGGCCGGCCTGCTGGGCATGGGGGCGCTGCTGGCCTTCGGCCGGGCGCCCGGGGGGCTGGGCATGGGCGGCGGCCTGTTCGGCGTGCTGGGCAGCCTGTTCGGCGGTGCCGGCCAGGGCCGGCCAGGAACGGGCAGCGCCTGGCCCGGCGCCGGCGGTGCGCCGGGCGGTGGCCCGCGCTGGCACGATGCGGCCGGCGGCGCCGGCAATTCGTCGCAGGTACAGACCGCCTGGCTGCGCATGACCCTGGAACATGACACCGGCGAGATGTCGGGCACGGTGCTGCAGGGCCGTTTCCGCGGCCGCCGGATCGAGGCGCTGCAGGCCGACGAACTGATCGTCCTGTTGCGCGAATGCGAGGTGGAGGATCCGGACTCGGTCAGCCTGCTGGAGGCCTATCTGGACCGCATGGTCGGGCCGGACTGGCGGCGCATGCATGGCGGCACGGGCGACCGGGCCGGTGCCGGCGACCGCTCGGAGGACGGGGATCGGGGCCGGTCCGGAAGCCGGGGCGGCGCGCAGGGCGGGGGGGCGGACGGGGGCCGCCGTGGCCGCATGTCGCCGGCCGAGGCGCGGGAGATCCTGAATGTCAGAACCGATGCCGGGCCGGACGAGATCCGCGAGGCGCATCGCCGGCTGATGAAGAAGCTGCATCCCGACCATGGCGGCTCGAACTACCTGGCGGGCAAGATCAACGAGGCGAAGGATGTCCTTCTGGGAACCTGAACGGGCCGCATGCGTTGACGGTTTCGACCTTGCAACAGGCTCCGGCGCGGGCGTAAAACCCGTTCGTGCCGGGGCGTTGTGGTCCGGTGGCCGCGCGGCCGCCCGTATCCGGATCCGGTACTGTCCGGTCCGATAGACCCACCCAGCCGTCAGGCCCACCCGGCCGTCAGGCCCATCCAGCCGTCAGGCCCGCCAGCAGGAATGCCGCCACGCCAATGAAGCAGAAGGTCCGCACCGCGGTGTTCCCGGTCGGTGGCCTGGGAACACGTTTCCTGCCCGCCACCAAGGCGATGCCGAAGGAGATGCTCCCGGTCGTCGACAAGCCGCTGATCCAGTATGCGCTGGAAGAGGCGCAGGCTGCCGGGATCGACCATTTCGTCTTCGTCACCGGCCGCGGCAAGGCGGTGATCGAGGATCACTTCGACCATTCCTACGAGCTGGAGGACACCCTGCGCCGGCGCGGCAAGGACAGCGCCCTGCAGCAGGTCGACGCCTTCGTGCCGCCGCCCGGCCGGGTCGCCTATACCCGCCAGATGCAGCCGCTGGGGCTGGGCCATGCGGTGGCCTGTGCCGCGCACCTGGTGGGGCGGGAGCCCTTCGCCGTGCTGCTGGCGGACGACCTGATCCTCAGCCAGACCCCCTGCCTGAAGCAGATGGTCGAGGCCTATGAGGAGGTCGGCGGCAATATCGTCGCCGCCATGGAGGTGGCGCAGGAGGAGACCAGCCGCTACGGCATCATCACGGCCGAGGGCGGGCGTGCCGCCGCCGCGCCGGGCGAACTGGTCGGGGTGAAGGCCCTGGTGGAAAAGCCGGCCCCGGAAGAGGCGCCGTCCCGGCTGGCGGTGATCGGGCGCTACATCCTGCAGCCGGAGGTCTTCGACCAGCTGTCGCAGACCCGGGCCGGGGCGGGCGGCGAGATCCAGCTGACCGATGCGATGGCGGCGATGATCGGCGAAACGCCGTTCCACGCCCTGGCCTTCGAGGGCGAGCGCTTCGACTGCGGCGACAAGGCCGGCTTCCTCTGCGCCAACCTGGCCTTCGGCCTGGCGCGGTCCGATATCGGCCCGTCCGTCGCGGAATTTCTGGGACAGCGGCTGCACGCGCTGTACGGCAGCAAGTACGGCAGGTAGCGGCGGGGCAACCAGCACCGGAACCCGGCGCCGTCAGCTTCGGCGGCAGGGTCCGGCGCAGAATGTTGGGGGGCCACAATGCGCGTGGCGATGATTGGCACCGGCTATGTCGGACTCGTGTCCGGTGCCTGCTTTTCCGAGTTCGGCCATGACGTCACCTGCGTCGACACCGATGCCAGCCGCATCGCCGCGCTGGAGGCGGGACGGATCCCGATCTTCGAGCCGGGGCTGGAGGAGGTGGTGGCCCGCAACACGAAGGCGGGCCGGCTGCATTTCGCCACCGACCTGACCGAACCGGTGGCGCAGGCGGATGCTGTTTTCATCGCCGTCGGCACGCCGTCGCGCCGCGGCGATGGCGAGGCGGACCTGAGCTATGTCTACGCCGCGGCGGAACAGGTCGCCCGGGCCGTCGACGGCTATACCGTGATCGTCACCAAGTCGACGGTGCCGGTCGGCACCGGCGCGGAGGTGGCGCGGGTGATCGCCAGGACGCGGCCCGATGCCGATGTCGACATCGCCTCGAACCCGGAATTCCTGCGCGAAGGCTCGGCGATCGAGGATTTCATGCGGCCAGACCGGGTGGTGGTCGGCGTCCGCAGCCAGCGCGCGCGGGAGGCGATGCGGCTGGTCTACCGCCCGCTGTTCCTGAACGAGACGCCGGTCCTGTTCACCGACCTGGAGACGGCGGAACTGATCAAGTACGCCGCCAACACCTTCCTGGCGACCAAGATCACCTTCATCAACGAGGTGGCCGACCTGTGCGAGCGGGTCGGCGTGAACGTCCAGGACGTCGCCCGGGGCATCGGCCTGGACAAGCGGATCGGCGCGAAGTTCCTGCATGCCGGGCCGGGCTATGGCGGTTCCTGCTTCCCGAAGGACACCCGCGCGCTGGTCGCGCTGGCCCGGCGGGCGGAGGCGCCGCTGTCGATCGTGGAGACGGTGGTGGCGGTGAACGATGCCCGCAAGCGGCAGATGGTGGACAAGGTGGTCGCCGCCTGCGGCGGCTCTGTGCGGGGCCGGAAGATCGGCGTGCTGGGCCTGACCTTCAAGCCGAATACCGACGACATGCGGGAGAGCCCCAGCCTGGAGGTGGTGCCCGGCCTGGTGAATGCCGGCGCCGAGGTGAGCGTCTTCGACCCGGAAGGCATGGACGAGGCGCGCAAGCTGATCGACGGGGTCGCCTGGTGCGACGACGCCTATGCGGTGATGCCGGACGCGGATGCCCTTGTGATCGTGACGGAATGGAACCAGTTCCGGGCGCTCGACCTGGCCCGGGTGCGTGAGCTGATGCGGGTGCCGCTGATGATCGACCTGCGCAACATCTACACCCTGGACGAGGCACGCGAGGCGGGCTTCGTCTACCACTCCATCGGCCGGCCGAAGGTCGACCCGGTGGCAGGCAATACGGAGGCCGCGCAGTGAGCGGCGCGGCCCTGCATCCCACCATCCTGCGGGAATACGATATCCGCGGCGTGGTGGGGGACACCCTGTCGGCCGGTGATGCCCGCAGCATCGGCCGCGCCTTCGCCAGCGCCACGGCGGAGGAGAAGGCGTCGCCCCGGATCTGCCTTGGCTATGACGGCCGGCTCAGCTCGCCCGACTTCGTGGCCGCGGTCGAGGAGGGCATGATCGCCGCCGGCGCAGAGGTGCTGCGCATCGGCCGCGGCCCGACGCCGATGCTCTACTTCTCCGTCTACCACCTGGATGCCGATGCCGGGCTGATGGTCACCGGCAGCCACAATCCGCCCGACCATAACGGCTTCAAGATGATGCGCGGGCCGCGCTCGCCGAAGGGCGGCCCGGTCTACGGCCAGGCGATCCTGGACCTGGGGCGCCGCATCGCCGCGGGCGATTTCGCCAGCGGCAGCGGCTCCGCCGCCGACGCGCCGGTGTTCGACGCCTATATCGACCGGCTGCTGCGCGACATCGACCTGAAGCGCCCGCTGAAGGTCGCCTGGGACCCGGGCAACGGCGCGACGGCGGAGACGGTCAGTGCGGTCGCCGCCCGGCTGCCCGGCGTGCAGCGCCTGCTGAACGCCACCATCGACGGCACCTTCCCCAATCACCATCCCGACCCGACGGTGCCGGCCAACCTGCGGCAGCTGCAGGACGCGGTGACGGGGGAGGGGCTGGATATCGGCTTCGCCTTCGACGGCGACGGCGACCGGATCGGCGTGATCGACGGCGGGGGGGAGATCATCTGGGGCGACCAGCTGGTCGCCCTGCTGGCGCGCGAGGTGCTGCAGGCCGCCCCCGGCGCGCCGATCATCGCCGACGTGAAGGCCAGCCAGGTGCTGTTCGACGAGATCGCGCGGCTGGGCGGCACCCCGGTGATGTGGAAGACCGGCCATTCCCTGATCAAGCAGAAGATGGCGGAGATGAAAGCGCCGCTGGCCGGCGAGATGAGCGGCCATATCTTCTTCGCCGACCGCTTCTACGGCTTCGACGACGGGCTCTATGTCGCGCTGCGCTTCCTGGCGCAGGTCGCCGCCGGCAGCGACAGCGTCGCCGATCTGCGCCGCAGCCTGCCGCAGCCGGCGAACACCCCGGAGCTGCGCTTCCCCTGCGACGATACCGAGAAGTTCGGCAAGGTGGCCCGCCTGGATGCCCATCTGCGCCAGGCGAGGGCCGATGTCTCCGACGTCGACGGCGTCCGCGTCACCCTGGACAAGGGATGGTGGCTGTTGCGCGCCTCCAACACCCAGCCGGTGCTGGTCGCCCGCTGCGAGGCGGAAGATGCCGCCGCGCTGGCGGAGGTCCGCAACGCCATGATCGCGGCGCTGGAGGCGGTCGGCATCGACCTGCCGCAGGAGATGCGCGGCTGAAGGGCGGGCGCTCGCTTTCGCCGCTGAACGCGAATACCTCTCCGCCGTCCCAACGGTTGCCGTCGCCCTCGGGCCTGACCCGAGGGTCGCGATGGGACCGTGCCGCCGCGCAGCTTCGCCGTATCGTCACGGTCCTTGGGTCGAGCCCAAGGACGACGGCGGCAGGGAAGGAACGTCGATAAGATGTGTGTGTCCCGTGGAAGGGGCATGCCAGAAAGGAACGGAACGCCGCCAGGGTCCGGAACCCCTTAGAACGGCAGCCCGCCGGAGCGGTAGACCGGTTCGCCGCCCAGCAGGGTGAGGTCGACACGGGTGCCGCCGATCTGTTCCACCGGGCAGGTGAGGGGATCGCGGTCGACGACGATCAGGTCGGCATGGTCGCCCGGCGCCAGGGTGCCGATGCCCTGCCAGCGCAGGATCCGGGCGGCGTTGCGGGTCCACATCGCCAGCGCTTCCTCGCGCGTGATGCGCTGTGCCGGGCCGAGGTTGTTGCGCTCGCTGCCGCCGAAGGCGTGGGTCAGCGAGATCTCGATCTGGCGGAAGGCGTTCTTCGGCCCCCAGTCGCTGCCGCAGGCGACCGTCATGCCATTGTCCAGGAAGCGGCGCAGCGGCAGCAGGTCGGCCAGGACATTTTCCTTCATCCGGCGGCGGAACAGCTCGCCCTTGCCGTAGACGAAGGAGGGGCAGGTGGTGACGTTCATGCCCAGGCGGGCATAGCGGCGCGCCTGTTCCGGCTCCACGAACATCGCATGCACCAGCAGCCAGTCCAGCGACCCGATGTCGGCATCGGCGGCGACCGCTTCCAGCTGCGCCAGGTTCTGCTCCTGCGCGGCGGTGCCGAGCGCGATCGTGTTCAGCCGCATCTCCAGGTCGGCGCAGAGCCGCATCGCCTGTGCCGCCCGTTCCGGCGCGATATAGGCGCGGCCCGACGTCATCTCGCCATAGGGGCCGAGATAGGGCTCCTTCATCTGCATGCCGCCGGGCCAGCAGCTGCCGTCGCGGGTGAAGGTGACCCCGTCGAAGCGCAGCAGCGGGTCGGCCAGCTCGACCTGGCCGGCCGCCTCCTCGATCCGGCGCACGAACTCACCCTCGCCGCGCGGCCGGCTCCACGGCATGCCGTAGGATTCCGCCTCCTGCGCCAGCATCACCCGCAGGGTCAGGCGGTCCTCCCGCCGCAGCCGGCGGTACACGTCCAGCAGCGGCGGGTCCATCATGTGGTTCTCGTAGACCGCCGTGACGCCTTGCGCGTTGTAGTCGCGCATCGCCCGCTCGGTGGCCGGCAGCATCAGTTCCGCCTGCAGGAACGGGATCCGGCGCCAGATATCCTGCCCGAAGGCGTCGTTGCAGAAATAGTTGGTCAGGCTGCCGGTCAGCAGGCCGGTGGGGCGCCCCTCGCGGTCCTTCTCGATCCAGACATCGCCGATCCGGTCGGCAATCTCCGGCCCGATCTCCAGCCGCGCCAGGGCGGCGGAGTTGAAGGCGATGACGTTGGGCGTGACCGGCGCCCAGGCCTGGATCATCACCGGATGCTCCGCCGTCGCGCGGTCCAGCACCGCGCGATCGGGCAGGCGGCCCTCCGCCAGGTCGCGCCAGGAACGGGCGACGAAGTAGTGGCCTTCACCCACCGGGCTGCACATGATCCAGTCGCCGGCCGGCACCTCCGCCGCCCGCGCGGCGATCCGCTCCACGATCTCGGCATGGCAGCTGGCATCGGCCAGGTCGACCAGCGGCGCCTGCAGGGTGCCGTAGTGCAGCAGGTGCGGATGGCTGTCGATCAGGCCCGGCAGCACGGTGCGGCCCTCCAGCGCGATCTCGCGGCAGGGGCGGTCGAGGCCGTGCCGGAGGTCCGTCGCCGAGCCGGTCGCCGCAACCCGTCCGTCGCGAAGCAGGATCGCCTCGGCCGGGCCGGCGTCCGGGATCATCGTCCGGACGGTGCCGCCGTGCAGCAGCACGGTCCCGGCAGATGCCGCGTTCTCCGCGCTCACAGCCCCGGCGCCCGCTTGTCCAGGCTGAACAGCGGCAGCAGCGCCGTGCGGCCGGCCAGCGCCGTCTCGCCGATCGGGGTCGCGACGATCCCCTCCGGCAGCGTCAGCTTCTCCAGCAGCGGGCCGGAGATCAGGCAGAAGCGGTCGCGGGTCTTGCACTCCTGCTCGATCCGGGCGGCGGTGTTCAGGGTGTCGCCCAGATAGGCGATCTCCCGCTTCACATGCCCCAGCTCGCCGGTCACCACCGGGCCGGCATGCAGGGCGGCGCGGAACGCCGGCACCTCGCCATGCAGCCGGCGATAGGCGTCGGCATAGAGCTGCAGCCGATCGGCGGCGGCGAAGCAGGCGCGCACGCAGCGCGCATCGCGCAGGCCGTCCGCCAGCCGCCAGGTGGCGATGATCTCGTCGCCGACATACTTGTAGATCTCCGCCCGCTGCTCCAGCAGCGGGTCGGTGATGTCGTAGAAGGCGGCATCGAGGAACGACAGGAAGGCATGGTCGCCGATCCGCTCCGCGATCCGGGTCGAGCCGCGGATGTCGACGATCAGGAAGATCCGCTCCTCGCTTTTCGGCCGGTGGTAGCGCCCGGCGAGCAGCCGGCCGAGCACGCCGGGCCCCAGCAGCTCGTTGATTGCCAGGATCGTCGTGAAGACGAAGCCAATCAGGAACGAGACGAGGATCTGCTGCAGCCAGCCGGAGGCGGACGTGCTTTCATCGCCGTCGATCGGCACCAGCACCTGGCCCAGGCGCAGGCCCAGCACGATGATGACGAGATAGCCCAGGCTCTTGATCGCCAGATAGCCGAGGAAGGGCCATTGGCGCAGGTTGCGGCCCAGGGGCCCACCGACGACGAAGACCTCCAGGACGGAGGCCAGGAGCGAGATGGTGAAGCCGGTCAGGCCGCCGCGCAGGGCGCCGGCCAGCATGATGGCGGCATCGCCGCCTGCCGCCTGCGACACCAGAATGCCGTAGACGGCGCCGCCGGTGGTGGATAGGACGACGATGATGGCAATGGTCGTCAGCTGCCGGAGGCGGGACTGGGTCAGACGCACGTGCGTACCGGTTCTGGCGATGGCAGGGTCGGCCGCACTATAGGACCTCGCCCATGACCGTGCATCACCGACAGGCCACCGATCCGGGGGAGGCGGGGGGGCCGGGCCACGACTGGCAGGCTCGGCCGCAGGGACCCGACGGCTTCGCCGTGGCGGAGGAGGTGGCCGCCGCTTTGGCCGCCGCGCGGCCGGTGGTGGCCCTGGAATCGACCATCTTCGCGCACGGCTTTCCGCATCCCCGGAACCGCGAGCTGGCGGCGGAGATGCTTGCCGCCGTGCGGGATGCCGGTGCCATGCCGGCGGTGATCGCCGTGGCCGACGGCCGGCTGCAGGTCGGCGCGGGGCAGGACCTGGTCGACCGGCTTTGCGCCCCCGGTGCCGCCCGCAAGGCATCGCGGCGCGACCTCGCGATGCATCTGGCCGGCGGCAGCCTGGCGGCGACGACGGTCGCCGCGACCGCCTGGGCGGCGGCGCGCTGCGGCATCGCCGTCTTCGCCACCGGCGGGATCGGCGGGGTTCACCGGCACCCGGGCGGCGCGCCGCCGGCCTTTCCCGATCTCTCCGGCGACCTGCCGGCCCTGGCCGACACGCCGATCGCGGTGATCAGCGCCGGCGCCAAGTCGATCCTCGACCTGCCGGCGACGATGGAGGCGCTGGAGGCGTTCGGCGTGCCGGTGGTGGGCTACCGTACCGCGGAGTTTCCCGCCTTCCATGCCGCCGACAGCGGCATCGCGCTGCCCTGCACCGTGGCGGAGGTCGGCGAGCTGGCGGCCGTGGTGCGCGCGCAGCGCCGGCTGGACCTGCCGGCTGCGGTGCTGGTCGTGCAGCCGCCGCCGGAAGGGGCGCGGATCGCGATGGCGGAGCTTGACGGCTGGATCGCCGCCGCGATGGCGCGCGCCGCGGCGGAGGGCATTGCCGGGCCCGGCGTCACGCCCTTCCTGCTGGCGGAGATGGACCGCCGCTCCGGAGGCCGCACCACGGCCACGAATGCGGCCCTGGCGGTCGCCAATGCCGGGCTTGGCGCCGCCCTGGCGGTCGCCCTGGCAGCGCTGCCCTAGCCTGTCTCTCAGGAAGCGCCCGGTGCCAGGGTGATGCAGGAGAAGTCGCGGCTGGCCAGATGACGGCAGGCCTTGATCGCGGCATTGCGGTCGAGGCCGATCAGGCGGGCGCGGTAGAGCCGGCCCTTGCCGGTCTCCAGCGGCATGATCCGCACCTGGTCGGAGGTCAGCAGGCCCGGCGCCCGGGCGGCCGCCGCGGCGGCCCGCCGGTGGGCGCTGTCGGCCACGCGGAAGGCGCCGACCTGGATCGCCCAGGCGTCGGCGGCCTGGGTCGCGCCGCCGGCCTGCAGGCCGACGAGGCGGGTGGGGCCGGCACTGTCCTCGGCATCGCCCTGGGCCACCTGGCCGATCGCGGCCTCGCGGCCCAGGTTCATGCCGGTGGAAAAGGCGGTGCCGTCGGCCATCTCGCCGCGCGGCGAGAGGGCATGGGCCAGCAGGCCGACACCGGAGGTCGGCCGCGGCCGCGGGACCGGCACGATGGCCGGCGTTGCGGCATGGGCGCTGGCGATCAGCGACGGCATCTCGATCGACTTGAAGGCCTCCTGGATCAGGCTGTCGCCACCCTTGTAGTGGTCGAAGCCGCGGTCCAGCAGCTTGATCATGTGCTTGTCGCGCGAGGCGCCGGTGCGGCCGCCGAAGACGACGCCGACCAGGCGATGGCCATTGCGTTCCACCGAGGCGACGAGGTTGTAGCCGGAGGCGCGGATATAGCCGGTCTTGATGCCGTCGGTGCCTTCGTAGCGGCCCAGCAGGTGGTTGTGGTTCTTGTAGGTGCGGCCGTTCCAGGTGAAGCGCTGGACGGAGAAGTAGCGGTACTGCTCCGGATAGTCGCGCATCATGGCGATGCCCAGCTTCGCCATGTCGCGCGCCGTCGTGCGCTGGCGCGGGTCCGGCAGGCCGGAAGCGTTGCGGAAGGTGGTCTTCGACATGCCCAGGCCGCGCGCGCGGTCAGTCATCTTGCGGGCGAAGCCGGATTCGGTGCCGCCCAGCCCCTCGGCCAGGACCACGGCGGCGTCATTGGCCGACTTGGTCACCAGCGCCAGGATCAGGTCGCGCACCTTCACGCTCTGCCCGGCCCGCAGGCCGAGCTTCGACGGCGGCTGCGCGGCGGCATGGGGGGAAACCCGCAGCCGCTGGTCCAGCTTCAGCTTGCCGGACTTCAGCGCGTCGAAGGCCAGCATCAGGGTCATGATCTTGGTGAGGGAGGCGGGATAGCGCAGGTCGCTGGCATGCCGCTCGTGCAGCACGTCGCCGGTTTCCGCATCGACGATGATCGAGGCGTATTTCCGGGCTTGCGCCGGCGCCGACATGAACACCGCGGTCACCAGGAACACGGCGGTCACGGCAGCAGCCGCTCGGATCAGACGCATGGCGGGTCCCCATTCGCAATTCGGCCATGCCGCCCGGCCTTGCACGCGACTCGGTCGCGCCGCAGGCATGGGCAGCGTCTATCCCCCTCGGCCCGGTCCGCCGCCACCGGCTCACCCGAGCGCATACCGGATTCCCGCGCAATTCGCGGACGTTCCGGCCGTGCCTGGGACTCATGCATCAAGATCCCGAAGCAACACTTTGACAATAAAAGGGAATCGGCGATCAAGTCCAGGTCGGTCTTGCCAATGCAAACGAACTGAGAACGGAAGGCGACCAGAAGGAGTCGAAATGGTCACCTGCTACCGCAGGCCCGGCGGCGAGTCGCAGCCGATTCGGGCGAATCGCCAGATTTGCCGCCGCGTTGGCCATTGCGGCGCCGCGCTGCTAGGACTTCTCCGGGTCGGGGGCTGCGTCAAACGGTGAGGCCAAGCATGTTCCGTGTCGCACAGATCTTCGCTGCCGCAGCGCATCGTCTCGCGCCGCCGCGTCTTCCTGTCTTCCGTCTTCCCTTCGTCCGGCGGCTGCTCGCCGCCTGTCTGGCTGCCGGCATGCTCGCGGCCTGCCAGTCGCCGGGGCCGGTCGACAATCCGGTGGCCCAGCGGCTGACCTGGTTCAGCTATCTGGACGGCCAGGACATCAGGGCCGCCTGCGCGCCCGGCACGCCGTCGCGGCTGCGGCTCGTCTACAACGGCACCTGGGACAGCCAGGTCCGCAGCTACGATGTGATGCAGACCGCGACCGGGGCGGAGGTCGAGGCGCGGGTCATGGGCCAGGGCAATGTCGCCAGCGTGATGGTCGAGGGCTTCAACCTGCTGGCGCCCTGGGACGGGCAGAAGTCGGTGGAGCGCATCGACCGCGACGTCTTCGCGGACCTGGTCGGGGCGCTGCTGGCGAGCGGCTTCCGCAATCCTCCGCCGGACGGCGACTGGCTGCGGTCCGACGCCTACTACTGGGTCGCGGCCGCCTGCATCGATGGCGCCTATCACTGGAATGCCTGGGCATCGAACTGGTCGCGCGGCTCGCCGAACTACATCGCCCGCGTGCGTTTCGTCGATTATCTCCTCAAGGCCGACGGGACCGGCGTGCCCTATGAGCCGCCGCAGCGGCAGACCCTGCCGCCCTGGGGCAGCCGGGGTTTCAACGCCGGCGGCTTCACCCTGCAGGTCGACGGCGACGGGCTGGACATCGGCCCGCAGTTCTGAGGCTGACGCTGCGTAAAAGCATCCCCGGGGCGGTCCCGCGGCAGCGGGCCGCGGTGTCATTGTGCAGTGCAAAAAAATTGCCTTGACCCCCTGGACGGGACGACGTACCTTGCCAATATGTTGCAGTGCAGCATGAGGGTGCGGCGCCTCCCGCATAGGTTTTGCGTATCGATTTCGGGGCAGGCGCACCGCCACGGGGACCGCGACGACTTTGCGATGAGCGGTCCCGGAGAGAGGGCACCCTCCTTGTGCGGCCCGATGCGCACCTGCCGCCGGCTCAGCCGGGGTGGGGCCGCGGGTCTTGTCGCGACCGCCACCCGGCAGCGCCAGGCGCCTGCCATGCGGTCGAAACCAGAAAGGGTCCATGCCGGGCGCATCCCGGCCGGCGCGGACCGGAAGCGACCAAGGAGCGAGTGATGGCCACAGCGAAGAGCAGCGCGAAGACCGCCAAGGAAACGGCGAACGTCGCCATCGAGGACGCAGTCAACGTTGGGAAAGAGAACATGGACAAGATCATGAAGGCCCAGACCGATGCCGCCGAGCAGTTCGTCAGCGCCGGCCGCGAGCGCATGGATGCCGCGATGAAGAGCTTCGAGACCTTCGGCAGCTTCGGGCGCGAGAATTTCGACGCCTGGGTGCAGGCCAGCAACAGCGCGGCGAAGCTGTTCGAGAACATGAACGCCGAGCATCTCGCCTTCACCAAGGCGCAGGTCGACGACACCGTCGCCGCTGCCAAGGCGATGATGGGCGCCAAGACCCTGCAGGAACTGTACGACCTGCAGAACGACTACATGAAGTCCAGCATGGACGCGATGATGCAGCAGTCCACCAAGCTGGGCGAGATGTCGACCAAGCTGTCGAAGGAGACCTTCGAGCCGCTCAACGAGCGCTTCCAGCAGACGGTCGACAAGATGGTGCGTCCGGTCGCCGCCTGATCCCAGGCAACGCGACGGCAAGGCATCACGACCTTGCGAAGGCCCGGCCCAGCGCCGGGCCTTTTGCGTTTCTGGCCGCGCGGCCTCGCGACGCGCCATGCCGTCCCGCGGTGGCGGTTTCCGGGGGAGCGCCGCGGCGAATGCCGGTACCGGGGCCGGCCGTCCGGCACGGCCGGAGGGCGGCCGAAAGCGAAGCGGCGGTTGCAGGCGGACATGCGCTATCGGGGCAGAGGGGATGGACAAGGCCCCCTGCTGCGACGACATTAGTAGGGCAGGGCTGTCGAGGGGGCTCCCGCTCCGATGCCGGTTTGGCGCCGTTGCCGTTCGCAGGTGCGGTTCGCGGATGCACATGCCGGTCCGGGACGTCCGGCGGCAGCTTGGCGGACGGCCCCGGGACGGACGCCCTCGGGACGGACGCCCTGGGGACGGACGGCGTAGCGGCGGGGGATGCGCCCCGGGGCGAAGGCCGGACGGAGGAAGACGGTCAGCCGGCCGGCGGCGGCAGGTGAGGACAGGGACGAGAAGAGCAGCACGGTAGGGAATGAGCGACGAACGCAAGCCTGGCGACGGTGCGCCGAACACCGGTGTGGTCACACGGACCAAGCCGAAGACGCAGAAGCCACCGATGTACAAGGTCTTGATGTTGAATGACGACTACACGCCGATGGAGTTCGTGGTCTATGTGCTCGAGCGCTTCTTCCAGAAAAACAAGGAAGAGGCGACCCGGATCATGCTGCATGTCCATCAGAAAGGCGTCGGCGTCTGCGGCGTCTATACCTACGAAATCGCCGAGACGAAGGTCACTCAGGTGATGGATTTCGCCCGGCAGAACCAGCATCCGTTGCAATGCACCATGGAAAGGCGTGAGGGACCCGAGTTGCCCACATTCTCCCGCGATCTCGAAGAAACACTGCACCGTGCGCTGAACCTTGCGACCCAGCGTCGCCAGGAATTCGCCACCCTGGAGCATCTGCTGCTCTCGCTGACCGAGGACAGCGACGCGGTGGCGGTACTGCGGGCGTGCAATGTCGAGATCGAGAAGCTGAAGACGCGCCTGATCGCGTTCCTGGATGACGAGCTCAGCGTGCTGGTCGCCCAGGATGCCGAGGACGCAAAACCCACTTTGTCCTTCCAGCGCGCGGTGCAGCGGGCGCTGTTCAACGTCCAGTCCTCCGGCCGGGAGGAGGTGTCCGGCGCCAACGTCCTGGTCGCGATCTTCTCCGAACGGGAGAGCAATGCCGTCTATTTCCTGCAGGAGCAGGACATGACCCGTCTGGACGCGGTCAGCTATATCAGCCACGGCATCGCCAAGGCGCCGGGCCGCAGCGAGCGCCGTGCGGTGCGCGGCGCTGCCGGCCAGGAGCAGGACCGCCCCGGCAACGGCAGCGCGCCGGAGGAAGGCGAGGGCGCGCCGGAGAAGTCGCAGGAGGCGCTGGACGCCTATTGCATCAACCTCAACGAGAAGGCGAAGGCCGGCAAGATCGACCCGCTGATCGGCCGCCAGGCGGAGATCGATCGGACGATCCAGATCCTCTGCCGCCGCACCAAGAACAACCCGCTCTATGTCGGCGATCCCGGCGTCGGCAAGACCGCCATCGCCGAGGGGCTGGCGCGACGGATCGTCAATTCCGAGGTGCCGGACGTCCTGCTGGGCGCGGTGATCTACGCCCTCGACATGGGCGCGCTGCTGGCCGGCACCCGCTATCGCGGCGATTTCGAGGAGCGGCTGAAACAGGTGATGGCCGAGCTGGAGGCGATCCCCGACGCGGTGCTGTTCATCGATGAGATGCACACCGTGATCGGCGCCGGCGCCACCTCCGGCGGCGCGATGGACGCCTCAAACCTGCTGAAGCCGGCGCTGGCCAGCGGCACCCTGCGCTGCATCGGCTCCACCACCTACAAGGAATACCGCTCCTACATCGAGAAGGACCGCGCGCTGCTGCGCCGGTTCCAGAAGATCGACGTGAAGGAGCCGACCGTCGAGGATGCGGTGAAGATCCTCAAGGGCCTGAAGCCCTATTACGAGAAGCATCACCACATCCGCTATACCGACGATGCGATCCGCACCGCGGTGGAGCTGTCGTCGCGCTACATCAACGACCGCAAGCTGCCGGACAAGGCGATCGACGTGATCGACGAGGTCGGTGCGGCCGAGCTGCTGAAGCCGCCGAGCCGGCGCCGCAAGACCATCGGCGTGCGCGAGGTCGAGGAGATCGTGGTGAAGATCGCCCGGATCCCGCCCAAGAGCGTCAGCCGCGACGACAAGAAGTCGCTGAAGGACCTGGAAGGCAACCTGATGCGGGTGGTCTATGGCCAGGACGAGGCGATCAAGGCGCTGTCCTCGGCGATCAAGCTGGCCCGTGCCGGCCTGCGCGAGCCGGAGAAGCCGATCGGCTGCTACCTGTTCTCCGGCCCGACCGGGGTCGGCAAGACCGAAGTGGCGCGCCAGCTGGCCGACATCATGGGGCTGCAGCTGACCCGCTTCGACATGTCGGAATACATGGAGCGTCATACGGTCAGCCGCCTGATCGGCGCGCCGCCCGGCTATGTCGGCTTCGACCAGGGCGGCCTGCTGACCGACGCCGTCGACCAGAACCCGCATTGCGTGGTGCTGCTGGACGAGATCGAGAAGGCGCATCCCGACCTGTTCAACATCCTGCTGCAGGTGATGGACCACGGGAAGCTGACCGACAACAACGGCAAGAGCGTCGACTTCCGCAACGTGGTGCTGATCATGACCACCAATGCCGGCGCCTCGGAAATGTCGAAGCAGGCGATCGGCTTCGGCCGCGGCCAGAAGGAAGGCGAGGACGAGGAGGCGATCCGCCGCCTGTTCACGCCGGAATTCCGCAACCGCCTGGACGCCACCATCGCCTTCCGGCCGCTGGACCAGAAGGTGGTGCGCCGGGTCGTCGACAAGTTCGTCGCCCAGCTGGAGGCGCAGCTGTCGGACCGCAACGTCACCTTCTCGCTGACCGACGGGGCGACCGAATGGCTGGCACGGGAGGGCTATGACGAACTGTTCGGCGCCCGCCCGCTGGCCCGCGTGGTGCAGGAGCATATCAAGAAGCCGCTGGCCGACGAGTTGCTGTTCGGGCGGCTGTCGAACGGCGGCCATGTGAAGGTGTTCATTCGCGGCAAGAAGCTCGACTTCGAGATCACCTCGGACGCCGGCGGCAAGAAGCGCACCCCGCCCAAGGATGGCGGCGCGAAGAAGACCGAGAAGGTCGACAGCTGAGGCCGTCCCGCCGGCCGAAAGGGCGGCGGGCACAACGACGAAGGGGCGGACGAGGGCGCTTGTCCGCCCCTTTTCCGTTTCCGGAATGGCGTGCGGGATGGCCAGGGGGAGGAAGGCCGATGGATCCGGTGGCGGAGGAAGTGCTGGGCCTGCTCGGCAGCGGGCGGCAGGCCGAACCGTTCAGCGCGCGCGATCCGGGATTCGACCTGCCCCGCGCCTATCGCGCCGCGGCGGCACTGCGCCAGGCCCGCATGGCTGCGGGCGACCGGCCGGTGGGGCGCAAGATCGGCTTCACCAACCGCACCATCTGGGACGAGTACGGCGTCCACGCGCCGATCTGGGGCGATGTCCTGGGCAGCACCCTGCACGACCTCGCCGACCTGCCGGGCGAGATCCCGGCCTTCGACCTGGCCGGCCTGGCGGAACCCCGCATCGAGCCGGAGATCGCCTTCGGGCTGGCGGCACCGCCGGCACCGGGGATGGACGACGCCGCCCTGCTGGACTGCATCGACTGGATCGCCCACGGGGTGGAGATCGTGCAGTCGATCTTTCCCGGCTGGCGCTTCGCCGCCGCCGACACGGTTGCGGCGGGCGGCTTGCACGGCGCCCTGCTGCTGGGCCCCCGCATTGCCGTGGCGCCGCGCCGCGACGCCTGGCTGCGGGAGTTGCCCGTCTTCGACATCGCGCTGTCCTGCGACGGGACGGTCGTCGATCGCGGCACCGCCCGCAACGTCCTGGAAGGGCCGCTCTCCGCCCTGCGCCACCTGGCCGGCCTGCTGGCGGCCGACCCCGGCCAGCCGCAACTGGCGGCCGGCGAGGTGGTCACCACCGGCACCCTGACCCGGGCGCTGCCTGTCGCGCCGGGGCAGAGCTGGCGGACCGCACTGTCCGGCATCGACCTGCCCGGGCTGGCCCTGCGCTTTCGCTGACCGCCTGCGCGCGGCTTCAGGCCGCCTCCGCCATGCGCGGCAGGAAGCCGGCAATGGCGGCCAGCAGCCGCGGGTCCTCCAGGATTGCCGTATGGCCGGCATCGGGCAGCGGCAGCAGTGCCGCCTGCGGCCAGGCGGCGGCAAGGGCGGCGCTGTCGCCATAGGGCACGACCGGGTCTGCCGGATCGTGCAGCAGCAGGGCCGGATGGCGCAGCCCGGACTGTACGGCATGCAGTTCCATGATGTCGGTGCGCGGCCCGGTGATCCGCTGCAGCAGGGTGGGGAAGCGTGCCGCTTCCGCCGCCGCCAGGCCGACCGCACCGACGAACCGGTCCGCGGCGCGCAGGAGCGAGACCGGGCCGGCTATGTGGATGCTGCGGCCGGCTTGCAGCCCCTGCGCGAAGGCATAGATGCCGGCCGCCGAGCCCACGGAATGGCCGATATAGGTATCGACCGGCGCCGCCTCCAGCCCATCCGTGCCGGCCAGCAGCGCGCGGCCGACGGCCGCGACCGCCCGGCCGAAGGCGACCGGGTCGGCCTGCCGGCCTTCGGACGCGCCATGCGCCGGCATCTCCGCGGCGACCACCTGGTAGCCGGCCGCCAGCAGGGCGGGGATCAGGGCATGGAACTGCGCCGCGGCACCCTCCCAGCCATGGACCAGTAGGATCCGCGGGCCCTGGCCCCAGGACCAGAGGGCAAGGCGGTTCCCTTCGTGCGGCAGCGCGTGTCGTTGCGCGGCCGCCAGCAAGGCGGTGGCGGCGGGCAGGTCCTGCAGGCGCCGCGGCGTGGTGAACCAGGCGAAGGCGGTCTCTGCGTCGATCTGTCTGGACATCGCGGGCTCCTCTGTTGCCAGTGCGGGAATCAGCTGCGGGCGGCGGCGGGTGCGGCGCCGGGCAGGGCGCGGCACATCAGCAGCGCTGCCAGGCCGGCCAGCGCCAGCAGGCCGGTGGTCAGCGGCAGCGACAGCGGGAAACCGCCCGGCATGGTGGTCAGCAGCAGGGTGCCGAGGGTGCCACCGGCCATCTGCAGGAAACCCAGCATGGCGGAGGCGGCGCCGGCGACCTGCGGGAAGGGCTGCAGGGCGGTGGCGGTGCCGACCGGGTTCACGATGCCGAGCCCGACCAGGAACAGGACCTGCGGCGCCAGGAACCCCGCCAGGGTCACATGGCCGGCCTGGAACTGCAGGGCCATTGCCGCGGCGCCGCCCGTCATCAGGGCCATGCCCAGCGCCAGGGTGCCCGTGGCCCCCAGCCGGCGCGCCAGGCGCGGCCCCATCGCCCCGCCGGCAAAGACGGCGAAGACGGTCCCGGCGGTCAGCAGGCCGAAGCCCAGCGGGGTGAAGCCCAGCACGTCGATGATCAGCAGCGGCGAGGCGGAGAAATAGGCGAACAGCGCCGCCAGCGCGAAGGCGGTGGCCAGGGCCGGGCCCAGGAACAGGGGATTGGCCAGCAATGACAGGTAGGTGCGGCCGACCCGGCCGGCGGCGATGCTGGCGGCGGGCGCCCGGTTGGTCTCGCCGATCCAGCGCAGGGTCAGCATCAGGCAGGCCGCGCCGAAGATCGCGACGAACCAGAAATTGCCGCGCCAGCCCCAGACCGTCTCGATCAGCCCGCCGACCAGGGGGGAGAAGCCCGGTGCGCTGGCCATCAGGGTGGCGATGACGGCCATGGCCCGGGTCAGCGCCGCCCCGTCGAACAGGTCGCGCGCCACGGCCCGCACCAGCACGACGCCGGCGCAGGCACCGATCGCCTGCAGCACCCGCCAGACCAGCAGGGCCTCCAGCGACGCGGCCAGCGCGCAGGCGATGCTGGCGGCGACATAGAGCGCCAGACCCGCCAGCAGGACCGGGCGCCGCCCGTAGCGATCGGAGAGCGGCCCGACGACAAGCTGGCTGAGCGCCAGCCCCGCCAGGAACACGGTCAGGGTCAGCCGGATGTCGGCCGCGGCGGCCTGCAGGTCGGCCGCCAGGCCGGGCAGGGAGGGCAGGTAGAGATTGGTGGCCAGCAGCCCCAGGGTCGACAGGGCGGTCAGCAGGGCCAGCAGGCGGCTGCGCCGGGTGCGGATGTTGGGCAGGGGCAGGCCTGCGGCGGATCCCATGCGGCTTTCGGACATCGCTCGATCTCTCCCGGGTGCCGGTTGTTTGGATGATGTTCGTCATCTATATAGATTATGGGTATCATCCAAATCAAGGGTGGCGGCGATCTTTCCCGGACCGGGGGGCGCCATCCCCGAAGGCGGAGGACAGATGCGGCAGTCGAAGGAAGAGGCAGCGCGGACCCGGGCGCGGATCGTGAAGACGGCGTCGCGCGCCTACCGGCGGCGCGGCCTGGACGGTATCGGCCTTGCCGAAGTGATGGCGGAGGCCGGCCTGACCCATGGCGGCTTCTACAAGCATTTCCCGTCGAAGGACGCCCTGGCGGCGGAGGCGGTGGCCTTCGCCCTGGACGAGACCCGCGGCACCCTGCAGGCGGCGATCGCCGCGGCGCCGCCGGGCGGCGGCCTGGCCGCGTTGGTGGAGACCTACCTGACCCCGGCCCATCGCGACCGGCCGGAGCGCGGCTGTGCGCTGGCCGCACTGGGCACCGCGGCGGCGCATGGCGCGCCTGCGGTCAGGGCGGAACTGGCGCAAGGCTATCGCCGGCTGGCGGACCTGGCGGCGGCGCAGATGGCCGGCGGCGATGCCGCTGCGCGGGCCGCGCGGGGACTGGCCCTGGCCTCCGCCATGGTCGGCGCGCTGATGCTGGCGCGGGCGGAGCCGGATCCGGCACGGGCCGATGCCGTGCTGGCGGAAAACCGCGACGCCCTGATCGCGGCGTTCGGCGGCGGAACGTCCGCCATCGGCTGACCGGTCAGTGGCCGACGGTCGCCGGCGCGGCTTCCAGAGTCACGAGCGCTGCAGTCGCGACGAGGATCAGGACGACGAGCCCGATCTCCGCCAGGATGGAAAGGCGCAGGCGCCGGGCGGCACCCGGCGCCGCCGCGCGCAGCGCCGGCACCAGGCGCCAGCGATTGCCGGCGGCCAGGCCCAGCAGGGCCGCCACCAGTGCGACCTTCGCCAGAAGGATGCGGCCATAGCCGCTGGCGAACAGCGCCTGCACGCTGCCGACAAGTTCGATCGCCATGGCAAGGCCGGCCAGCAGCAGCAGGCCCACCGCCATCGTCGCGACCTGTCCGAAGCGCCGCATCACGTCGGCTGCGTTGCGGGGCGGCAGGCTGCCGGCCAGCCGATAGAGAGGCCAGAGCGCACCGATCCAGAACGCGATGGCTGCCAGATGCAGGCCCAGCAGCGGCGCCAGGAGCGACATGCCCGGCGTCGTCGCGTGCCCGCCGACGGTAAAGGACAGGATGATCGCCGCCAGGCCGCAGACCGCGGCAAGTCCGGCGGTCGGCCGCCATCGTGGCCGGCGCAGGAGCGCGGGCGCGCAGGTCAGGGCCAGGCCCAGGATCCGCAGTCCCGCGCTTTCCCCGACCGGCCCGGACAGGAGGAACTGCCACATCGCCCATTCGCCCAGGGTGGCGAGGTCGCCGCCGCCCAGGAACAGGACCCGGGCGGCCAGGGTCAGCGGCACGAGCGGCAGTCCGGCCGCGGCGATCCGCGGGCCGTCGGCGATCTCCAGCGACCATTCCCGCCGCGGCAGGTCGTGCAGCGCCAGGCGGAACAGGACCGTGCCCGCCGCGGCCAGGCAGGTGCCATAGACCGCGGCGGTCAGCAGGATCAGGATCGGCGTCCAGATGTCCAAGGCGATCCTCCTTGCCGCGGCCGTCCTGCGGACCCCCGGGGCTATTTCACCGTAAAGTCGATGCTGCCGGACATCGGGTGTCCGTCAACCGACTGCGCCCGCCATTGCAGCCGATAGTCGCCGGGCGGCAGGGAGTCGAAGGTGACCTCGGCCTGCGCTGCCGGGCGCATCGGGCCTTCCCGCCGCATCTCGACCTCCCGGCCGGCAGCGCCTGCGAGGCTGACATCCGTCACCAGGACGGTCTCCGAGAAGCTGAGGCGCGCCGATGTGGGCGCGGCGGCAAGCTGGGCGCCGTCCACCGGGTCGGAGGATGTCAGTCGGGCATGGGCAAGAGCCGGCACGGCGGCGAAGAGGGTCGCGGCGGCAAGCATCAACGCAGGGAGCGGCCGCGACCGTCGCCGCGTTGGCTGAACGCATTTGGGCATGATCGTCCCTTTTCCTAGAACCAGAACCGGATGCCGACCAAGGCATAGGCCGAGCCGGGATCCTCACCCTCCGCCTCGGCCAGTTCCGACGTGCGGCCGAGCTTGCGTTCCCAGCCGATGCCCAGATAGGGCGCCACTTCCCGGCTGAGGTGGTAGCGCAGCCGAAGCCCTGTCTCCAGCTGGGTCAGGCCGCTGCCCAGGTGCAGTGCAGGGACCTCCTGGACGGCGGCGTCCAGCTCCAGCTTGGGCTGCAGCACCAGGTCCAGGGTGATCGGCAGGTCGTATTCCAGCTCCAGACGGGCGGAGAGGTCGCCCCGGTCGCTGGCAAAGCCCGCGAGGTCGATCTCCAGCCCGTAGGGCAGTTCGCCGGCCAGGCCGAGGACGGCGAGGCTGCGTCCCGGTTCCGGCCGGAAGTCCTGGCGAAGCCCGGCCTGGATGTCCAGGAACGGCGTCAGCAGCCGCGAATAGAGCAGTTGCACCTCCGCCTTCTCGAAGGCGCCGTCACTGCCGCGCTCGCCCTCGGTCTTGACGAGCGCCTTGTCGAAGTCGCCGCCATACCAGGCATAGGCTTCCCAGGCGACGGCATTGCCGCCGCCCTGGCGGTATTCCAGCTGCTCCACCTGCAGGTGGAACAGGGGCGGCAGTCCTTCCGCGGCCTGTTCCATGCCGGCCGTGCCGACCTGGACAGCGGCGAACGCTGCGATCGCAGGCAGATACCTCATCCGCGGCGCTCCCCCTGCAGGGCGGCGGCGCGCCGCTCGACGATGAAGCGGGTCATCATGCCCGAGGCCATGTGATAGAGCAGGTGGCAGTGCAACGGCCATTCGCCCGGCTCATCGGCGGTGAGCAGCGCGGAGGCGCTGCGTCCCGGGGGCACGATGATGACGTGCTTCAGTGGCCGGTCGGCGCCGCGGCCGTTCTCCAGTTCCATGAACATGCCGTGCAGGTGCATCGGATGCGCCATCATCGTCTCGTTGACGAAGCGCAGCCGCACGCGCTCGCCATAGGCGACGCGCACCGGCACGCCATGGTCGAACTTCTGGCCGTTCAGGGTCCAGATGTAGCGGTCCATCATGCCGGTGAGACGAAGCGTGATCTCCTGCCTCGGCTCGGGTGCGGATGGCCGCGGCGAGAGGGCGGCCAGGTCGGCATAGTCCAGGATCCGGCTACCGGGCGGCGCGCCCCTGTGATCCCAGCCGACAGGGTCGGCGGCATCGTCACCGGCGTCTGCGGCAGGGCCGTGACCCATGGCGGCATGGTCCACCATCGGGCGCTCCGGCGCCGCATGGCCCATCGCTGAATGGTCCATCTTCGAATGATCGACCGTTGGCGGCGCCTCCGTCGCGCCATGGCTCATGGCGCCATGGTCCATGCCCGCATGGCCCATATCGCCGTGACCCATGTCGGCCATCGACAGCAGGGCCCGCGGGCGCGGCGGCGGCACCGGGGCCGACAGGCCCTCTGCGACGGCCAGTGTGGCGCGGGCCTGTCCCGACCTGTCCAGCGGCTCGGCCAGCAGGGTATAGGCGTCGCGATCGCCGGGCGTCACGATGACGTCGTAGGTCTCGCCCACGCCGAAGCGGAACTCGTCCACCTCGACCGGCCGCACGTTCTGGCCATCGGCCGCGACCACCGTCATCGGCAGGCCGGGGATCCGCACGTCGAAGAAGCTCATCGCCGAGGCGTTGATAAAGCGCAACCGGACCCGCTCGCCGCGTGCGAACAGGCCGGTCCAGTTGTCGCCCGGCCCGTGTCCGTTCACCAGGAAGGTGTAGCCGGTAACGTCGGCCAGGTCGGTCGGATCCATCTGCATGCGGCCCCAGTCGAGCCGCTCCGACAGGGCCGCGTCGAAGCCCTTGCGGTCGGCCTCCTCCAGAAAGCCCAGCAGGGTGCGCTTGCCCCTGTTGTAGTAGCCCGGCTCCTTCTTGAGATTGGCGAGGACCGCCATCGGGTCCTCCGCCGTGTGGTCGGACAGCACGACCACATGGTCGCGGTCCGCGACCACCGGGTCGGCGCCGCGGGGTGCGATCACGATCGCCCCGTACATGCCGCTCTGTTCCTGCATGGCGGAATGCGAATGGTACCAGTAGGTGCCGGCCTGCCGCAGGCGGAAGCGATAGGTCCAGGTCGCGCCGGGGGGGGATCGCGACGAAGCCGTTGAAGCCCGGCGCGCCGTCCATCAGCGGGTCGATCAGCAAGCCATGCCAGTGGATCGAAGTCGGCTCCTTCAGGCGGTTTGTGGCATGGACGACGATCTCTTCGCCCTCGCGCCAGTGCAGGGTCGGGGCCGGCAGGCTGCCGCCGATCAGGGTCGCGCGGCTGTCCTGGCCGTCGATGGTGACGCGGCTCTCGGTGATGGCGAGGTCAAGCGTCCTGGCGGCGGCGAAGGCTCGACGCCCCGGCAGGATCGAAACGATGCCGGCGGCGCCGGCAAGGGACAGGAACTGCCGCCGGTCCGGCCGGCAGGCTGCAAAGGGGGACATCGATGGACTCCCGGATCAAGAAGCCCGGCAGCGCCGGGCCGAAGGACTGACCTGCTTGCCGGCGCGGCCGCGACAATGCGGCGGAGCCGGCCGATGCTGTCGGCGGTCAGGTCCTTGGCGGGCGGTCCGGTATCGGCGGCGACGACCCGGTCAGGTCAAACAGGATCTCGGTCCCCGGACGGTTCCGCGCCGCCCCGGTCTCCGCCACTGCCGTCGGCAGCGTGCCCGTGTGGCAGGCGGTGCCACAGCAATTGCCTGCATTCTCGTGGCCGTCACCGTGCCGATCGGCGTGGCCGCCGGTGGTATCGCAGTCCATGGCAAGATCGGCTTCCACCAGGCGGCCGGCGGATGCCGGCAGCCGTTCCGGCGCGTCGTCACGGTCGTGAAGGGCGTGGTCATGATGGGTGACAACCGGTGCCGCCGCGGTAGCTGCCTGGCCCGGCAGGGCGGCGCCGACGAGCAGAAGCAGTCCGGCGATCGCCGCCAGCAGCCCCCAACCCGGTCGTCCCGTCGTCAACGCGATCATGTCGATCTCGAATGCCTTGCCCCGGCTGGTCGCTTCCCGTCAGCGGGACAACGAGAATGGGCAACAGCCGGGGGATACGCAAGCTGCCACCGGGCCTTGCCGGAAAAGTGATCCGCGGCCGGCTATTCCGGCTCTTCCTCCGGCGGCGGCGCGGCATCGGGGTCGATGCGGAACGGGGAATGCTGCGACAGCCAGGCGATCTCCTGGTCGACATGGCGGCGTTCCTGCTGAAGGAACTCCGCCACCGCCTGCCGGAAGCCCGGATCGGCGATCCAGTGGGTCGAATAAGTGGTCTTCGGCAGGTAGCCGCGCGCCAGCTTGTGCTCGCCCTGGGCGCCGGCTTCCACCCGCGCCAGGCCGCGCTCGATGGCGAACTCGATCGCCTGGTAGTAGCAGCATTCGAAATGCAGGAAGCGGTGATGCTCGATGCAGCCCCAGTTGCGGCCGTAGAGCGCGGTGCCGCCGATCAGGTTCAGCGCGCCGGCGATCCAGCGCCCCTCGCGCCGGGCCATCACCAGCATCACCCGGTCCGCCATCGTCTCGTGCAGCTGCTGGAAGAAGGCGCGGTTCAGATAGGGGCGGCCCCATTTGCGGCCGCCGGTATCCATGTAGAAGGCGTAGAAGGCGTCCCAGTGTTCGGGCTCCAGGTCGCCGCCGGTCAGCCGCAGCACCTCGATCCCGTCGGCCAGGGCCTCCCGCCGCTCCTTGCGGATCGCCTTTCGCTTGCGTGACGAGAGATCGGCCAGGAAGGCGTCGAAATCCGCATAGCCCCGGTTTTCCCAGTGGAACTGCTCGCCGGTGCGCTGCAGGAAGCCGGCCTTCGCCATCAGCTCCCATTCCCGCCGCTCCGGGAAGGTGACGTGCACGGACGAGACCTGCAGCTGCCGCCCCGCCTCCATCAGGCCGAGCGACAGCAGGTTCACCGTCTCGGCATAGGGCTGGTCGGGGCGCACCAGCAGCCGCGGCCCGGTGGCCGGCGTGAACGGCACGCAGACCTGCAGCTTCGGGTAATAGTCGCCGCCGGCGCGCTCATAGGCATGGGCCCAGCTATGGTCGAAGACATATTCGCCGAAGCTGTTGCCCTTCAGATAGGCCGGCACGGCGGCCAGCAGGCTGCCGTCCGCGTCCTGCAGCAGCAGGTGGTGTGGCGCCCAGCCGGCGCGGGGGACGGTGCAGCCGGATTCCTCCAGCGCGGCGAGGAAGGCATGGCTCAGGAACGGGTTGTCGCTGCCGGCGCAGGCGTCCCAGTCCGCCGCCGCGATCTCGCGGATGTCGGTGCACAGGCGGATCGTCTTCGCCGGTGCCTCCGTTTCCCGCTCCTGCGCCATGCCGCCGCCCTAAGCCGTCTCTTCGAAGATGATGGTGTCGGCCGACTCCGCCGCCCGGGCGCGCTCCGCATCGCTGCGGACGGTCCAGGTCAGCACCGGCAGACCGACATGGCGATAGCCGGTGCTGAGGTCCGATGGCAGGTCGCGGATGTCGTAGGCCAGGAAATGCGGCCGGCCGACCCGCATCCGCAGCATCTCCATCAGGGCATCCAGCCGGTTGCCGCTGAACCCTTCCGGATAGCGCGAGCGGTCCATCGCCACCTGACCGCGGATCCGCTCCGGCCAGGCCTCCGCGAACCAGGTCACCACCCCGGGATGGAAGCTCATCACCGCAGCCCTCGGGAAGCGGTCCTGCAGCACCGCGCCGACCGCTTCCGCGGTGGCCCGGTATTCCGGCCCTTCCGCCTTGACCTCCACCAGCAGCGGCGCGTCCGGGCCGATCGCCCCCAGCACGGCCGCCAGGGTCGGGATCCGCTCATCGCCACCGGCAAGGGCGACCCCCGACAGCGCGTCGGCCGTCAGGTCCGCCACCTTTTCCGGACGTCCGGCAAGCCGCTTCAGGTCCGAATCGTGGAACACCATCGGCACACCATCCGCGGACAGCTGCACGTCCAGTTCGATGCCGAAGCCGCCCTGGCGGGCGGCGGCGAAGGCGGCCAGAGAATTTTCCGGCCGCTCCGGGCCGGGCGCGTGCAGGCCGCGATGGGCGAAGGGCTGCGCGGTGAGCCATTCCGGCGGATTCAGCATCATTGCCCATGGTCCCGCCGCCGGGGGCGCCGAACCGGGCGCATCAGTCGCGCAGCGCGAAGATGGCCTCGACCTCCACCGCACAGCCCAGCGGCAGCGATCCGGCACCGACCGCGAAGCGGGCATGCCGGCCGGCATCGCCGAACACCTCGACCATCAGGTCGGAGGCGCCGTTGATCACCTTGGGATGGTCGGTGAAGTCGGGCAGGGCGTTGACGAATCCGCCGAGCTTCAGGACCTGCTTCACACGGTCCAGGTCGCCGCCGCAGGCGGCGCGGGCCTGGGCGATGATGTTGATGGCACAGGTCCGCGCGGCGGCCTGGCCCTCCTCCAGCGGCAGGTCCTGGCCGACCTTGCCGGTATAGGCGACCCGGCCGTCGCGCAGCGGCACCTGGCCGGAAATGTAGAGGATGTTGCCGCACAGGGTGTAGGGGACATAGTTCGCGGCCGGCGCCGGAGCGTCGGGAAGCTCGATCCCGAGATCCTTCAGACGTGCGTCGATCTTTCCGGCCATCTTCGTCTCCTGCTGTGTTGGGTGCATCGGCCGGCGGGCCCGCGGCACGGGGCCGCCC
>MDTD01017346.1_pt1 | contig 33841 bp, 31 predicted proteins | sample 811221 | NCBI WGS metagenome assembly MDTD01 (sample SAMN05326646, study PRJNA326480) | marine metagenome | isolation source: seawater | place: Pacific Ocean: South West | collected 2011
CCTGCCATTCAGCAAAAACTACGCGATCGAATTATCGAAACCGCAGAAAACAATAAAATTCCGTTTCAACGCCATGCGTCATCACGCTACACAGGGACAGATACCGATGCCTTTGCCTATAGCAATGGCGGTGTGCCTTCTGCATTGATCTCGTTGCCGCTCCGGTATATGCACACCACCGTGGAGACGGTTCATAAGGACGATGTGGAAAATGTCATTCGTTTGATTTACGAAAGTGTTCAAACGATACAAAACGGTGAGACCTTTAGCTATTTTGACGCTTAATCTCCTCGACTACTTCTGGGTTTAACAAGGTGGAGATATCGCCCAATTGGTCATACTCGCCAGCAGCGAGTTTGCGTAAAATCCTGCGCATAATCTTCCCACTACGTGTTTTTGGCAGTCCGCTGACAATCAGAATTCGATCTGGTTTGGCAATCGGACCTATCGTTTTGGCGACCTCCTCTCGAATTTCTTTTTCAATGGAAATAGAGTCAACGCCCATATCGCGTACAATTACATAGGCACAAAGCGCATTTCCTTTGATATCATGTGGAAATCCCACCACTGCACTTTCGACCACTTCCGGGTGCTCGTTGATGGCATTCTCAATCGGTGCGGTACCCAAATTGTGACCAGAAACAATGACCACATCATCAACACGTCCTGTGATGCGATAATTCCCATCCGCATCTCGTAAGGCACCATCTCCAGGGAAGTAATAACCCGGATAGGCACTGAAGTACACATTTTTGTATCGCTCGTGATCTCCCCAAATAGTACGGGCAATCGATGGCCAAGGATGCTTAATCGCTAAAATCCCTTCACCCTCCCCTTCAATTTCATCGCCTTCGTTGTTTAAAAGTACTGTTTGAACCCCTGGCAAAGGTAAGGTTGCAAAGGTTGGCTTCTGTGGCGTCACCCCTGCCAAGGAGCTGATGAGTATCCCGCCAGTTTCGGTTTGCCACCAAGTATCTACAATCGGACAGTTGTGTTTCCCAACATGCTCGTCGTACCAGTGCCATGCTTCGGCATTGATGGGTTCGCCTACGGAGCCCAATACTTTTAATGAGGACAAGTCATGCTTTTCAACAAGTGATGTGGGGTGTTTTTCCAACGCACGAATGGCGGTTGGTGCTGTGTAAAAATGAGTGATCTTATGCTTGGCACATACCTCCCAAAAGCGATCTAAAGCTGGGTAAGACGGCACACCTTCAAACATGACTGTAGTCGACCCATTGGCCAAAGGGCCATAAACGATATATGAGTGCCCCGTGATCCAACCAATATCTGCCGTACACCAGTACACATCGTTGGGCTGACACTGAAACACATTTTTAAAGGTGTAAGCGGTGTAAACCATGTAGCCCCCACAAGTGTGTACCATCCCTTTTGGTTTTCCCGTAGAGCCAGAAGTGTAGAGGATAAACAACGGATCTTCACTGTCCATCACTTCAGCTGAGCAATTGTCATCGACTTTTTCCAACTCTTCATGCCACCATTTATCTATGAAATTCCATTGTACTTCTTGCTGGGTACGTTGAAGAACCAAACAACAGTTGACCGTTGAACAAGAGTTCAATGCTTCATCAGCGATTTCCTTTAGCGCAATGGTTTTCGCGCCACGAAATCCACCATCAGCTGTGAGCAGCATACTACATGAAGCATCATTGATGCGTGCAGCGAGAGCCGTTGCCGAAAAGCCCGCAAAGACAACCGAATGAATCGCCCCAATTCGTGCACAAGCCAAAACAGCAATGGCTAACTCTGGAACCATGGGCATATAAATACAAATGCGGTCTCCCTTTTTGGCGCCATTGGCCCTGAGCATATTGGCAGTTTGACATACCCTAGTGTGCAGTTCTTTATAGGTAAGGCGTTGGACCTCCCCAGTCGGGTCATTCGGTTCAAAAAGAATAGCGGTTTTATTTGGCTGAGTTGCAAGATGGCGGTCGAGACAATTTTCTGTGATATTCAATTTTCCTCCTATAAACCATTTTACTTCTGGTATTGAAAAGTCATAGTCGAGGGTTTGTTTCCAAGGGGATTTCCAATGAAATTCACGAGCTACTTCACTCCAAAACCCACCGGGGTTTTCTTCAGCCTGAACCTTTGCTTGTTTAAATTCGGATAAGGACTTGATCACGGTTATCGTTTAGCTTTCGAATTTACGCAATTCTACGGTTTTAGAAAATTAGAATGACACAGCCTATTCCAATGAGTAAGACCCCAAAAAAATGATGTACTTTTTTTTCGTATCGCTTCAGAACTGCTATAAAGCGTGGGTGTGAAATCAATAAGGCGACCAAAGAAAACCAAAAGATAGTTGTCACCACTAGCAAAACTGAAATCACCACCAAAGTCAACTCGCCAACCGTTGGGTCGAGCATGGTCGAAAATATACTTAAAAAAAAGAGAGTGGCTTTAGGGTTTAGAACATTCGTGATAAAACCGATACGTATTGCTCGGAATGGAGAAATACGGCTTGAGACAGTGACGGTCTCTTGACTTATCTGACTCTGAAAGCTACGCAAGGACTGAAAGCCAATCAACATCAGATAGAAAGCCCCAAGGTATTGAATAATTGTAAAAATAAGTTCATTATTGGAGATCAACCACGACAATCCAAAACCTGCATAACTGATATGGACACAAATCCCCAATCCAAAGCCCACAGCCGTATAAATTCCTATCGACCGTGAATACATCAGGGTGTTACGACAGGACACCACAAAGTCGGGGCCAGGGCTAACCAATGCAACTAGGTGAATCAGACCAATGGCTGTAATGAGTCCAAAATCAAGCACAAGCACTTATTTGGTTGGAAAACCACGTGCGCGCAACAAGGCGTTGACATCTGCATCTCGACCTCTAAACAAACGAAAAGCCTCATTGGGATCAATAGAATTGCGAGGTGCAAAAAGGTATTTGACCAACTTTTCGGACAATTCCTCATCATAATAGCCGCCCGGTGATTGGGCGAAAGCTTCGGAAGCATCGGCAGTCAGAACGTCGGCCCACATATAGCCATAATAGGCAGTGGCATAACCCTCTCCAGAGAACACGTGCCCAAAATGGGGCGTGCGGTGCCGCATAGGAAGCTCTTTTGGCATATTTAACTCCGCCAGAGTTTCTTTTTCAAAAGCCCCTACATCCATGCCCGTTGGATCTGCCAAGTGTATTTTCATATCGATCAATGCGGAAGCAAGATATTCGGTTGTCGCAAAGCCCTGATTAAAAGTCGCTGCGTTTTTGATTTTAGCGACCAACTCATCAGGCATTGGCTTGCCGGTTTCTGCGTGGAGCAAATAGTTGTCAATCACCTCATCGGTTGAGAGCCATCGCTCAAGGAGTTGCGACTGGAATTCGGTATAGTCACGAACCCCACCGTTGAGTGTTGGATAGCGGACCTCTGAAGAAAAAAAATGGAGTGCATGTCCGAACTCATGAAAGAAAGTAGTCGCATCATCCCAAGAAATTAATAGAGGCTCGCCAGGTGCGGGCTTGACAAAATTAGAATTGTTGGAGGCCAACACATTTGTTTTTCCATCAAAGGTGGTATGGCTGCGGTAGGTGGTTGCCCATGCTCCTGATCGTTTACCTTCTCTTGCGTAGGGGTCGAGATACCACAATCCAATGTGATTACCAGTTGTGATATCTGTCACATCCCATACTTTTACATCCTCGTGAAAAACAGGAACACTCCCCTCCGGAACGGGATTAAATGCATAGTTAAACAATCGACCTGCCACATAGTGCATGGCATCGGTAAGTTTGTCCAATTGTAAGTATTGCTTGACCTCCTCTGAGTTGAGCTCGTATTTTGCGCGGCGTACCTTTTCGGCATAAAAGCGATAATCCCACGGTTCGATGATAATTTGATCTCCATTTTGATCGGCAATGGCTTGCATATCAGCAACTTCTTCAGCAACACGCGCAATGGCAGCTGGCCAGATCGTTTCCATCAACTGAAGTGCGTTGGCTGGGTTCTTTGCCATACGATCTTGCAGGCGCCATGTCGGATAATCGGGATACCCCAAGAGTTCTACCCGCTCGCGCCGCAATTGAAGAATTTTGGCAATAATTTCTTTGTTGTCATATTCATCATTATTATCTCCTCGTGAATAATATTTGGTCCAAACAATTTTACGGAGATCGCGTTCTGTTGAAGATGTCAAAAACGGATCCATAGAAGATCGCGTATTGGTCACTGCGTATTTCCCTTCTTGTCCCTTGGATGTGGCAATACGAGCAGCGGATTTGATATAGCCTTCTGACAGTCCACCCAATTGATCTTCCGTCAAAAAGGTGATGTAATTTTCCTCATCGTGGAGTACGTTGTTTGAGAATGTAGTGTAAAGCGATGATAATTCCCGATTGATATCGGCATAACGAGCTTTAGATAGGGAGTCCAAAGCAGCGCCATTCATTTCAAAACTCTTATAAGTTAGTTCCACAACACGTTGTTGATCATCCTCCAATGGGGCCTTAAGTGAACGCTCATAAATAGTTTTGATTCTTGAAAACAAGCGTTGGTTTTGGGTGATTTTGGCTCCGTAATCTGCAAATTGAGGAGCGAGTGCCACATCAATTTCTCTAAACGCTGGTGAAGATATATTGCTTCTTAAAATCCCATAATACCGGAATGCACGGTCGAGTGCTGCGCCAGAACGCTCCATTTCTTCAATCGTATTTTTAAAATTGGGGTCGTCAGGGTTGTTTGCGATGGCTTCAATTTCTACTAAGCTCAACTCCATTCCAGTCAACATCGCGTCTTGTACATCGGCAATATCGATTTGGTCAAAAGCTGGCAGACCACCATAAGGACCTGTCCACTCTTCTAATAAAGGGTTGTTTACTCCTTTATTGGTCGTGCAGAAGGTCATGATTACACAGACCAAAATCAGAAGTGTGTATCTAGATAATTTCTGAATCGTCATTGTAGTTCTTTTAGAGTTGTGAACTTACAAAAATTACCGAAATGTTTCGTAACTAACAATAAAATCGTGGTATTGCAAACCAGCTAAGTGAGTGATTAAAGAAAATTGAGGCGGGTCATCAGTTGCAAATTTACCAATGATTGAATCAATAATATTTAAAATATAAATTGAACAATTTTTAGTTTAAAAATGATATAGAAAAAGGGCGATTCGTAAAACAATAAGTGCAATAAACAGAAAAGCCATGATTTGTTGGACTCAGGTAATAATGTATTGCAATAAAAAATATTTTTCTTACAAAGCCTTCAGAATACGCTTTACCATTCCAGGTCCTTCATAAACAAAACCAGTGTAGATTTGAAGCAAAGATGCTCCTGCTTCAAGCTTATCTATAGCATCTTGGGGGGTATGAATTCCACCAACTCCAATAATAGGAAAGCTACCGTTACTTTTTGTATGGAGAAAACGGATCACTTCGGTACTTCGATTACTGAGGGGTTTCCCACTCAGACCACCTGTTTCTTCGCAAATCTCAGAGTCGCTTTGAAGTCCATCACGAGCAATAGTTGTGTTTGTTGCTATCACACCATCGGTATTGGTTTTGGAAACAATGTCGATAATGTCCAACATTTGGGTGTCGGTCAAATCCGGTGCGATTTTTAACAAGATGGGCTTTGGGTGTTCTCTTTTATGGTTTTCAGCATGTAAGGTTTGTAGCAGAGCTGTCAACGGTTTTTTCTCTTGCAATTCACGCAAGTTTGGTGTGTTTGGCGAACTGACATTCACAACAAAATAATCGACATGAGGAAATAAGGCGTCAAAACAAATGAGATAATCTTCAATAGCTTGGTCGTTAGGTGTCGTTTTATTTTTGCCGATATTGCCCCCTATGATCACATTCATATTTTTTTTCAGCCTCGAAATTGCCGCATCAACTCCTTGGTTATTAAACCCCATCCGATTGATGATACCCTTATCGGCTACTAATCGAAATAAGCGTTTTTTGGGGTTTCCGTCTTGAGGTTTTGGCGTAAGAGTCCCGATTTCAATAAAGCCAAATCCAAAATTTGATAGTTCTTTATACAGCTTGGCATCTTTATCAAAACCTGCAGCAAGACCAATTGGATTTGGAAAACGAATACCAAATACATGACGCTCCAGTTTGGGTTGATTTACACTAAACAAACGACGAACCAAGATCCCAACAAAAGGAATTTTATGAAGTAGGCGGATTGATGTAAAAGAGAAATGGTGAACGCTCTCCGCATCGAATAAAAACAAAATTGGTCTGATGAGTTTTTTGTACACCTTTCAATCATAAAAAAAGCGCCAGAGGCGCTTTTGGTAGTTATTTTTTGGAGGACGGTGCTAGCTTTTGACTGAGTTCCATCGATATGAAACCTCGTTCCATTTTCAATTTTCCAGCCATGGTTTCCACCACACAAGAATCATTTTGGTCATTGACTTCTACGATTTTGCCGTGGACACCAAACTTGGTAATTACACGGTCACCTTTTTTCAAATTGTTTTTAAAGCTTTTCTCTTTTTTCGCCCTGCGTTGCTGAGGTAAAATCATAAAAAAGAATATGATTCCAAACATCATCAATAAAAAAGGGAGCTGACCTGCAAATGCGCCTTCCATAGTTGTTGTTCGTTTATTGTTGGTTGGCCTGCATCGCTTGGCGACGGGCTTCTCGTTGTTGTTCTTTTAAAGGGTCTGGAGTTACAAATGTTCTGATTTGAACAACTTCTCTACCCTTCTCTGTATTGGTTGTGAACGTCACTGATCGATTGTTCGCATTAGGCTTGTTGTTGGAGTCGAATTTAACAGTAACCTCTGCACTATCGCCAGGAGCAATGGGTTGGTCTTTTGGATAGTCTGGAACCGTACAACCACAACTTCCTCGTGCATTGAGAATGATCAAATCGGATGATCCAGTATTTGTGAATGTAAATACCGTTTCTACAACCTCACCTTCGTTGATTGTCCCAAAGTCGTGTGACAATTTGTCAAATGTCATTACGGGTGCATCTGAAGCCGAAACCTCCTCTGCCGCCGTTACACTTTCATTTGCCTTTGCTTTCTTTGACGGATCGCTAGAACAAGCAGTTAATAGAACTGCGATAAATAAAATATGAATAAATTTCATGCTATAAATTTTGTTGTAAATGTACGCATTTCGATTGATACTTTTTTAAGATTTATCATTCAAGATTTTGCTTTCTAAGTCTTTAGAAATCACATCTAAAATTCCATTAATAAATGTACTGCTTTTTGGGGTAGCATATTCTTTGGCTATTTCGAGGTATTCATTGATGGTGACTCGAGTTGGAATGGATGGAAAATACAGAAATTCGGCGATAGCAAGTTTTAGTAAAATCATATCCAATACGGCAATGCGGTCTTGCTCCCAATTGGGTGTGCGCCCTTTCAGATGAGTCATTACCTCCTCCTCATGAACTGCAACTGATTTTAACAAGTCGATCGCAAATGTTTTGTCGTCATCATCTTTGTATATTGACGTTAATATCAAATCCTCAGGGTCAGTATCCTCGTTCATATGAAAAAGTGTATTCCGCACAATGGTGTTGACCAGTGGGTAATCATCAACCCATGAGGGTTTGATTTCTTCGATCAATTCATGTAGTCTTTCATAGGGCGCAATAACATTGGTAAAAAGATCAATTAAAACAGCCTTATCGGAAATAAAACCGATTTCATTTTCTGAAATATAGGTAGCATAACGATCACTTGCAGCAATTTGGTCCCATATCAAACGAACATACTCATCGTGCTGTTCCCAATAATTGACATTAAACTTGGCGGTTTTTGACTCCAAAATCTTACTATTAGATAATTTGGCAATTGCTTGATTGGAAAAGAATTTTGGATTGAGTTGATAAGAATCGGCTTTTAAATACTGCTTTTCAGCGAGTTTGTGAAGTGACCGACCACACGCTTGTACCTCAATAAACATATTGAGCAGCAACAAGTACAATTCAAAAAAACCTGTATTGCTACGCTCTAGTTGCTGTTGAGCGACTTTCATGTCAAAAGGATAACTTATGGTGTTCGCGTAAAGCTGTTGCATTACTTTTACGCGCAAATGTCGTCTGGTCAGCATTTCAAAGATTTCATAAATTCTCTACAAAAGTACACTTATTAACGGTTTGAAATCCACAAACGGTTAATTAAAACTTGCACACTATCTTTGAGGTCAGAATTTCAAACCATTGCGCGCATTACAATACCTTAACAAATATCTTTACAAGTATCGAACACGTCTTGTTCTCGGATTTGTTTTTACGATCACTGCCAAGGTATTTGCTGTTGTTGCGCCGAGTTTGGTTGGAGATTCAATCACTGTAGTCAATCGGTATCTGACCCAACCCACTGGAGTCCTCACAGAAACCAAAAACATCTTGCTACAAAACATTGCATTGATCGTTGGAGCTGCCATACTTTCAGGGTTGTTTACCTTCACCATGCGGCAAACGATTATCAATGTGTCGCGTTTTATTGAGTTTGATCTCAAAAATGAAATCTATCAACATTATCAACGGTTGAGCTTAAACTTTTACAAAAACAATCGTACTGGAGATTTGATGAACAGAATTAGTGAAGACGTTTCCAAGGTGCGTATGTATTTTGGACCCGCATTGATGTACAGCATCAATACGGTATCGCTTTTTGTAATTGTGATCTCTTATATGATTAGCGTAGCTCCCACCTTGACTCTCTATGCTTTGGCACCCCTCCCGCTGTTGTCATTAGCAATTTATCAATTGAGTAGATCGATTCATAAACGCAGTACCATCGTACAAGAATACCTGTCTAAGCTCTCTGCCTTTGCGCAGGAAATGTTTAGCGGAATTGGCGTTATCAAAGCCAATGCTATTGAACCAACTGTAAACCAAAAGATGGGGTCTTTAGCATTGGTCAGCATGTCAAAAAATATGCACTTAGTTCAGGTGCAAGCATGGTTTTTTCCATTGATGATTTTATTAATTGGGCTTTCTAATATCTTAGTCATATTCATAGGAGGCAGACAGTTTATCAATGGTCAAATTGAATTGGGTACGCTAGCGGAATTCATCATATATATCAATATGTTAACATGGCCTGTGGCAACTGTTGGCTGGGTGACTTCGATAGTACAACAAGCGGAAGCTTCACAAAAAAGAATCAATGAATTTTTGGGGCAAGAGCCAGAAATCGTCAATCCGAAAAATGGCAAAGCGCTCCAATCCTACAGCATCGAGTTTGAGAAGGTCTCATTTTCTTATGACGATGCCAGAGAAGAAGCCGTTAAAGAAGTGAGCTTTCAACTTGAATCTGGAAAGACCTTAGCGATTTTGGGTCGGATAGGTTGTGGAAAGACAACGCTCTTACAACTCATTACAAGGATGTATGATGTGAGTTCAGGAGCCGTCAGAGTTGGCGGTATAGATGTTCGCGAACTCGATCTCAAGATATTGAGGGATCATATTGGAGCTGTACCGCAAGAGGCCTTTTTATTTTCAGATACTTTGGAAAACAATATCCGTTTTGGGAAAGCCGAGACGACCAAAACCGAAGTTGAAAATGCTGCCAAACAAGCGGCTATTCACAATAGCATCATGAATTTTTCTAAGGGCTATCAAACCGTTATTGGAGAACGAGGCGTATCCCTTTCTGGGGGTCAAAAGCAGCGAATGTCAATCGCCAGAGCTTTGATCAAGCAGCCCAAAATTTTACTTTTTGATGATTCTTTTTCAGCTGTAGATACGCAAACCGAGGAAACCATATTAAACAATCTAAAATCGATGCCATTTCAATCGACAACAATTGTGGTTTGTCATCGGATATCTTCGGCCAAAAATGCTGATCAAATTTTAGTTATGGACGAGGGTCGAGTTGTCCAATTTGGCACGCATGAGGCATTGGTCGATGAACCTGGTTATTATGCGGAGTTATGCAAGAAGCAGCTGTAAGCTGCTTGTTTTTTCGTACAAATAACTTAATTTAGACAATATTAACCCGAATCAAAATCCAATGGACGTAAACAAAATACATCGCAGTCCTGTGATGTCTCACCGATTTAGAAGCCGACATAAGACCTATTTTTTTGATGTTTATGAAAATAAGAATGGGAATCATTATCTTAAATTGACACAGAGCATTCGAGATATAAATTCTACTGCTGAAAATCCACAATATTTTAGTGAAAACCTTCATATTTACGAGGACTCCATCTATGAATTTTACCAGCACTTTAAGGAAGTCATTCGGCTCATCGAACAAAAAATAATAATAATCCATCTATAAAACAGAAAGTGTGGTTGATAACTCAACTTCGAAAAAAGAGGATGAGCAGGAATGATATTTGTATGTTTGTAAAAAAATATGGCACGTACACCATCAAAGATGTTGCCCTTGGGCACACAAGCACCTGCATTCTCACTTCCAGATACAGTAAGTGGGCAAATTTTATCTCTTGATCAAATACATGGTGTCAAAGGTACTGTTGTGATGTTTATTTGCAATCACTGTCCATTCGTCAAACATGTGTTTACTGGGATTGTTGATTTGGCCAATGACTTCTTGAACATGGGCGTTTCTTTTGTTGCGATTTCGAGCAATGATGTTGAAAACTATCCAGACGACGCTCCAGACTTGATGACCAAAGTAGCTGACGAGCAAAATTTTCCTTTTGCTTACCTTTACGATGAAACGCAAGAAGTTGCACGCGCATACGACGCGGCTTGCACCCCTGATTTTTATATTTTTGATAAAAACAGGTCTTTGGTATACCGCGGACAGTTGGACGACTCTAGACCAGAAAATGGAATTCCCGTTACTGGAACCGACATGCGATCTGCATTGGAGGCCTTATGCAATGGAAAAGAGATTTCATTGACTCAAAAGCCTAGTATCGGTTGTAATATCAAGTGGAAGAGCTAGCTTACTGCCACAAGCTCAACATCAAAAATTAATACAGCATCTGGTGGAATCACACCTCCTGCACCCCTAGATCCATAGGCCAAGTTTGATGGAATCACAAAACGCGCTTTGTCTCCTAATTTTAGTAAGGAAACCCCCTCGTCCCATCCGGGGATCACTTGACCCTGTCCCAAGACAAATTCGATGGGTTGTTGGCGTTTGAATGAAGAATCAAACACAGTTCCATCTAGAAGTTGCCCTTTGTAGTGAACCGAAACCGTTTGGCCAGCAGCCGCTTGCTGCCCCGCTCCTTCTTGTATGATTTGATAGCGAAGGCCACTGTCCGTTTGCTGAAAACCCGCACTCACCTTATCGAGTTCTTCTGCTTGTTTGGCTTTTTGAGCTTCGATGCGCTGCTCTGCCATTTGGTTAAAAGAATTAAAGGCAGCAACAGCATCCCAGTCTTGAGCGTCTTTACCTATACGCTGAATCTCGATTTTATCAATTGTATCGCCCTGAGCAATAGAGTCAACGATTTCTTGTCCTTCAACAACGCAGCCAAAAACCGTATGTTTTCCATCTAGCCAAGGGGTAGGAACATGTGTAATAAAAAATTGGCTTCCGTTTGTTCCCGGTCCAGCATTCGCCATCGATAATATACCGGCTTTGTCATGACGTAAACTGGAATCGATTTCATCGTCAAACTGATAACCGGGTCCGCCAACTCCACTCCCTTGTGGACAACCGCCCTGAACCATAAAATCTGGTATTACACGATGAAAGTTCAACCCATCATAATATGGTACACCGTTTGACTTCACTTTGTTCGCTAGACTCCCTTCTGCCAAACCGACAAAATTACCTACAGTAGCAGGTGTTTGTTTGTAATGGAGTTGAAGGGTTAGGGTTCCTTTTGAGGTGTGGATTTCAGCGTAAATACCGTTTTTCATCTCTATTTATTAGGCGGCAAATATAGCAAAAAGAAAAGTGCTTAATTGGCAACTTCACTGATAAATTTGATGCGAAAAATTCGTAAGTCATCTTCTTCAAATTCGCCATCAAACTCATCAAAAGCTTGCTGGATATCATCATTTTCGGCTTCCATAAAATACGCTTTCAGTTCGTCCTGTTGATCCTCGTCAAACAAGGCATCAACCTCGTACCCAATATCCAGCTTTGTACCCGAAAAAACAATTGTTTCGATTTCTTTGATAAAGGTGGTTCTGTCCATTCCCTTGGCATCGGCAATGTCTTCGAGGGGTAGTTTTCTGTCGATATTTTGAATGATATATAATTTAAGTGTTGAATTGGCACCCGTGCTTTTGATGATGATATCTTGCGGACGGACGACGTCATTGTCTTCACAATATTTTTCGATGAGTTTCACAAAAGAGCTTCCAAATTTCATTGCTTTCCCCTCACCTACTCCGTGAATATTCTTGAGTTCCTCAATACTTATTGGGTACTTTAAAAGCATATCTTCTATGGAGGATTCTTGAAAAACAGCGTATGGAGGGACTCCAGATTGTTCTGCTACTCTTTTTCGCTCTTTCATCAAGAGTCCATGTAATTTTTTATCAAACACCGCTACACCACCCCTGTTCGATGATGTAGGGGATTGAACTTGATCGTATTCATGATTTTCAGTCATGAAAAACGAATGAGGAGATTGAAGAAAATCCTCACCTTTTTTGGTCAACTTAATGACGCCATAACTTTCAATCTCTTTTTTAAGTAAACCAGCTACAAGAAGCTGGCGAATCAGTGCTCGCCAATACGATGGAGTTTGATCAGAACCTACACCAAAAAAATCTTGATCGTCAACCTGACGAGTAATCAATAACGCATTTTTGATACCAGAAAGAATATTGACGATTTCCTTAAATCTATATTGTTGGGCGGTATCAGTGATGACAGTAAGTAATTTTTCAACTTGTTTTTGGGCTTCTTTTTTGGGCTTTGGGTTTCGTGAGTTATCATCCATATCCGCACCAGGACCATTGCTTTCATCAAACTCTTCGCCAAAATAGTGTAAGATAAATTTGCGTCTGGACATCGAGGTTTCTGCATAAGCGACCATTTCGTGAAGAAGTGCATATCCAATCTCTTGTTCTGCAATGGGCTTTCCAGACATAAATTTTTCTAATTTTTCAATGTCTTTGTAGGCATAAAAAGCCAAGCAGTGCCCTTCACCTCCATCACGACCTGCACGACCTGTTTCTTGATAATAGCTCTCAATACTTTTTGGGATATCGTGGTGGATTACAAAGCGCACATCGGGCTTATCGATTCCCATTCCAAATGCAATTGTAGCGACGACAACATCTACATCTTCCATCAAAAACATGTCTTGATTTTTCACACGTTGTTTTGAATCTAATCCTGCGTGATAGGGCACCGCTTTGATCCCGTTGACCTGCAAGACCTGAGCGAGCTCCTCTACGCGTCTTCTGGACAAACAATACACAATTCCTGACTTCCCTTCATTTTTTTTGATAAAAGAGGTAATATCGCGATCGACTTGATCCGTTTTTGGCAGCACCTCATAAAATAAATTAGGACGGTTAAAAGATGCTTTAAAGGTAATCGCTTTGGTGATTCCAAGATTTTTTAAAATGTCCTCTTGTACCTTGGGTGTGGCAGTGGCAGTTAATCCAATCACTGGGATTTTTTCATCAATGCGATCAATTATCCCTCTAAGGTTTCGGTATTCAGGCCTAAAGTCATGGCCCCATTCTGAAATACAATGCGCCTCATCTACTGCCAAAAAACTAATGGGCACCGAACGTAAAAAATCAACATAATCTTGTTTAGTCAATGATTCTGGCGCTACATACAACAATTTTGTAACTCCTTTTGTGATGTCATCCTTTACCGTTTGAACTTGACTTTTAGTCAGTGAGGAATTCAAAACATGCGCTACGCCATCTTGTTTTGAAATTCCACGAATGGCATCAACTTGATTTTTCATCAAAGCAATAAGAGGGGATACAACAATGGCTGTTCCATCGAGAAGCAATGCAGGCAATTGATAGCATAAAGATTTTCCTCCGCCAGTGGGCATAATCACAAAAGTATCCTTGCCAGAAAGCAGGGTTTGAATTACTTCTTCTTGAAGACCACGAAATTTAGAGAATCCGAAAAAATGCTTTAAAGAAGATGAAAGCTTATAATCTTTGGAACTCATATTTACCTGTAAAGCCGATTTTGTACATTTGCCACCTAAATATACGTCATAATTTTCAAACTTTGTGAGCTCATCTAACATTGGGTAAAAAATCTGATAATTTGAACAAGCCCTGTACAAATGGCTGAAAAGGAAATGTCTTTCTTGGAACACTTAGAGGATCTTCGATGGCATCTTCTTAGATCAATTGTTGCCATACTGATTGCTGCTTTAGCTGCATTTTTGGCTAAAAACTTTGTCTTTGATGTTTTATTATTTGGTCCCAAAAAAACAGATTTTCTAACCTACAAATTACTGTGTCAAGCATCCAATTTTCTTGGCTTTGATGACAGTTTTTGCATCAGTGAATTGCCTTTTCGAATTCAGAGCCGTACCATGGCTGGTCAGTTTTCAGCACATATTTGGACCTCGATCACCTTGGGATTTGTCGTTGCGTTTCCTTATGTGATTTATCAGTTTTGGAAATTTATAAGTCCAGGTTTGTACTCACACGAAAAAAGAACAGCAAGCGGGTTCATTTTCATTTCATCTCTTTTATTTTTTACAGGTGTTTTATTTGGCTACTATGTTGTTACACCATTATCCATAAGGTTTTTAGGCACCTACACGGTAAGTGTAGAGATATTCAATGATTTTGATCTCAATAGCTACACCGCGCTTGTGCGGGCATCTGTGCTGGCATCAGGTCTGATCTTTGAGCTGCCCATTTTGGTCTATTTTTTGACTAAAATTGGACTGATCACTCCAGAGCTCATGCGTAAATACCGAAAAATAGCACTGGTCTTGGTCATGTTTTTATCAGCGGTAATCACACCGCCAGATGTAGCCAGTCAAATCATTGTAGCAATTCCTGTGCTCATTTTATATGAGTTGAGTATTTTTATATCCAAGCGAGTTGTTCGAAACATCAATAAAAAAAGCTGAAAAATGTTGAAATTAACAGCTAATCATATCACTAAACGATACGGCAAACGAAAAGTCGTTGATGACGTCAGCATTGAGGTGAGTCAAGGTGAAATTGTCGGTCTACTTGGACCAAATGGTGCTGGTAAAACAACCTCTTTTTACACCATCGTTGGCTTGATTAAACCTAACTCTGGTTCTATCGTATTGGACAATGCCAATATCACCTCCTATCCGATGTATCAACGCGCGCAAAATGGCATTGGCTATTTGGCACAGGAAGCATCCGTATTTCGCAAATTGAGTGTAGAGGACAATATCCGTTGTGTGTTGGAACTCACAGGAATGAGCAAATCTGATCAAAGAGAAAAAACAGAATCATTACTCGAGGAATTTAGTTTAACTGCAATACGAAAAAATCGTGGGGACTTACTGTCGGGAGGAGAGCGTAGGCGTACAGAAATCGCTCGTGCATTGGCAACAGACCCTAAATTTTTACTTCTAGACGAGCCCTTTGCAGGAGTTGATCCAGTTGCAGTTGAGGATATTCAAAAAATTGTGGCTCACTTAAAGAAAAAAAATATCGGAATCCTGATTACCGACCACAATGTCCAAGAAACTCTTGCAATTACCGATCGTACCTATTTAATGTTTGAAGGGAAAATATTAAAGGCCGGAAAACCAGAAGATCTAGCAAATGATGAGATTGTAAGGAAAGTTTATCTCGGTCAAAACTTTGAATTGCGCAAAAAGAAAATCAGTCTTTAGATTTCGGGATAAAACTGTAAACTACAGAAAACAATATATAAATCGCTATGGCTAAACTCCATGCGCTACTATTAAATTGCAACCACAAAACCAGCAATAAAATCAAGATCATCAATACAATTACAACAGAAGACAGTGTGTTTTTAATCTGAAGACGATAAAAGACAAGCGAGCTATTAAGCAAAAAAGATGTGATGACAATCCCAGCCAGTACTTGGGAAAATGTCAAATCGATGTTGAGGTGTGGAACTCCAATCCACAGCAAAGCATTTGCAGGAGTAGGCAGACCTCTAAAGTAGGCTTGATTGTTCGTGCTTGTATTATATTTTGCCAAACGGTAAGCAGAAGCTAGCGTAATAATAAACCCGAGAAATATCCAAGGGGATTCAACTTGTATCGACGTTAGCATCGCCGTGGCAAGGGCCCCAGGAACTACACCAAAGCTTATCATATCCGCTAAAGAATCCAGCTCAGCGCCAAATCGACTTGTCCATCCCATAATACGAGCAATAAAACCATCAAAAAAATCAAAAACAGCGGCCAATAAAACACAAAAAGTGGCAGAGTTAAAATCCAAAATTGCAATAAAAAAAAGTGCACAACAGCCAAGTGCGGCATTGGCTAGGGTGAGGACATTTGGGATTGACTTCATAATGCGAAGATAACAAAGTCATCAACATCAATACGATTTGCTTTTTCCTATCTTTGAAAGGATGAACAGCAATCTATTTAAAAGTATACTCAGTGCAGTGTTGCTAACGTTTGCTTGGCCGATCAATGGATTTTCTGTGCTCATCTTTGTCGCTTTTGTGCCTTTGCTTCAAGTACTTTACAATCAACCAACAAAAAAGTCAAAGCAAACAACTGCTTTCTTTTTTCTGAGCTTTTTTCTTTGGAATTTAGGGATCTCCTGGTGGATCTGGAACGCATCACCATTTGGGATGTGGTTTGCTGTCATTGTAAACAGTTGGTTGATGACGATTGTATTTATGGCAACTCGCATGGTCATCCAAAGACTATCACACCGAGCAGGTCTTTTGTTTCTGACCACGTTTTGGATGAGCTTTGAACTTTTGCATTTACATTGGGACTTTTCATGGCCATGGTTTCAACTGGGCAATGTGTTTTCTGAAACGACCTCATGGATACAATGGTACGAATACACTGGGGTATTTGGGGGTAGTCTTTGGGTTTGGATTGTCAATATCCTATGCTTTCAAGCGGTTCGAGGGACTTCGTTCGAATTGAGAAAATTTGCTATGGTCATTGTTGCGATTGCCATTCCGATCTGTATCTCTTTGTTGGTCTACAGTAATCATAAACCACAAAATAATCCAACGATTGAGATTGCTATCGCACAGCCAAATATTGACCCATATGAAGAAAAATTTGTAGCAAGTGACATCAAACAATCCAAATCACTTTTTGAACTCATTATTCCAGAACTCACCCCATCAACGGACTTAATTCTTGCGCCCGAAACCTACTTTACGGAAGGTTTTGGTGCTTATATGCCAAACTTTTTATCGAGCCCGCTTTATCAGACTATTCAAGACGAACTCGATCAAATCGGAACTGTACAATTGATGTCAGGCATACAGTTTTACCAAGTTTATACAGAATCAACAAAAACCACGTCTTCAAATCAATTTGGCAACCAATGGGTTGACTTTTACAACAGTGCATTTTTAAGTGGAACAAATCCTTTGCAAGTTTACCATAAATCCAAACTTGTTGTTGGGGTTGAAACCTTACCTTATAAAGAAGTCGTAGAGCCCTTGCTGGGAAACATTATGCTCGACTTGGGAGGAACCGTTCGTAGCCGGGCTACAGGATCTGAACGAAGTGTATTTCAACTTCACAGCGAAACAAAAGTTGCTCCGATTATCTGCTACGAATCAGTTTATGGTAGTTTTATAAGTGGTTTTGTACGCAACGGTGCAGAGTTTTTAGCCGTAATGACCAATGATGCTTGGTGGGGTAAGACACCTGGTCATCGTCAATTATTGAGTTACACAAAACTTCGCGCAATCGAGACCAGATTGCCCATTGTCAGATCTGCAAATTCAGGGATTTCAGCAGTGATTGACACCTACGGAGAGGTCACACAACAAATCCCTTATCTTGAACGTGGTGCCATGTCTTCTACAATCACCCCACAAAAACGAATCACTTTTTACGTTTTGTATGGAGATTATATTGCTCGTTTGTCTTTATTTATTTCTAGCCTCTTACTTTTACTCGCAATTGCACGAAAAAAACTGATTTTTAGGTAGTTATATTAATAATCTTCTTAACTTAGCAAAAAAAATTGCACCTGCATCTTGCAGGATTTACTCATGAAAATCTATACCAAAACTGGCGATCAGGGGATGACCTCACTGTATGGAGGTGAACGTGTATCCAAAAGCCATCTGCGTATCGAAACCTACGGAACCGTAGACGAACTCAATGCTTGGATGGGTATGATTGCCTCAAACTCAGAACGCGAATACTACTATTCTGACTTGGTGATAATTCAAAACCACCTGTTTGTTTTAGGAGCCATGTTAGCTGTCGATGGGGAGCATACCGAATTGCCCTTGAAAAAAATTGATACTGATGACGTAGTATGGATTGAAAAATGTATAGATAAAATTGTGTCGAATCTTCCGCCAATGACCCATTTCATCCTCCCTGGGGGTAGCACTTTGGCTTCTCATGCTCACCTTGCTCGATGTGTTTGCAGACGAGCAGAAAGACTCACCGTTACGCTGAGTAAAAGTGCATTTGTCGACGACATTACTGTGATTTATCTCAATCGACTCTCAGATTATCTATTTTGTCTTTCGCGATTAATCTGCAAAAACACTGATAGTGAGGAAGTTAAGTGGGTCCCTAGAATCTAACTTTTTTACTTGCATAATTCCACTAAACCTATATTTTTGCAACTTTAATACAATATGCTATGTATTGGACTTTAGAACTTGCTTCTTATCTCAGTGATGCCCCTTGGCCAGCTAACAAAGACGAGCTAATCGATTTTGCCATTCGTACTGGCTCACCCCTTGAAGTTGTTGAAAATCTTCAGGCTATTGAAGACGAAGGGGAAATCTATGAATCTATAGATGAAATCTGGCCTGATTACCCAACTGACGACGATTATCTTTGGAATGAGGATGAGTATTAAAATTTAGCTGCACACTTTAAGTAAACAACCCCCTTTTTTTGCTTATTTTTGATGTCCTAGTTAAACACCTATGACTTTTTTAAATCGTGTTTTAAACGTTTTTGTTGGGGATAAGTCCCGTAAAGATTTAAAATCTATTCAACCTATTGTTTCTCAAATTCTTGAACAAGAGAAAAAACTCTCAACAATTTCTAACGATGAGCTAAGAGAAAAAACTAACATTTTTAAATCTGAAATCCAAGACATCAGAACACCCCATCAGGAAAAAATAAATATCCTACAGCAACAAATTGACCAAAGCAACGATATAGACGAAAAAGAATCTCTATACAGTGAAATTGATGCGCTACAGGAAGAAGCAAATCAAAGGGTTTCGGCTTATCTCGATGAAATTTTACCAACTGCCTTTGCCATTGTCAAAGAAACTGCCAAACGATTTACAAACAATACTTCTGTAGAAGTTACTGCAAATGCATATGACAGAGAGATTTCAAGTACAAAACCATACGTAAAACTAAATGGAGAAAAGGCGACTTGGTCCAATTCATGGGATGCCGCTGGCAAACAAGTCACTTGGGATATGATTCATTATGATGTGCAGCTTATCGGAGGGATTATCCTTCATCAGGGAAAAATTGGCGAGATGCAGACCGGAGAAGGGAAAACCTTGGTAGCCACACTTCCTGTATATCTCAATGCCTTAAGTGGTAATGGGGTTCATTTGGTTACAGTAAATGATTACCTGGCCAAAAGAGACAGTGCATGGATGGCACCTATTTTCCAATTTCACGGCCTTAGTGTGGATTGTATCGATTACCACAAGCCAAACTCTCCCGAACGTCGAAAAGCTTACCGAGCAGACATAACTTATGGCACCAATAATGCTTTTGGATTTGATTATCTGCGAGACAATATGGCACACTCAACTGAGGATATGGTACAGCGTGTTCACAACTACGCAATTGTAGATGAGGTGGATTCTGTCTTGATTGATGATGCGAGAACGCCATTGATTATTTCTGGACCCGTCCCAGAAGGAGATCGGCACGAATTTACCGAACTCAAACCGAAAATTGCTCGGCTTGTACAGAACCAGAGGCAATATATTACTACGGTCTTGGCCGATGCGAAAAAGCACATCGCAGAAGGTAACACAATTGACGGAGGATTTATGCTTCTTCGTGCTTTTCGAGGATTACCGAAAAACAAAGCGCTCATAAAATTTTTAAGTCAAGAAGGCATTCGACAGATCTTGCAAAAAACCGAAGGACAATACATGCAAGACAACAACCGAGAAATGCCGAAAATTGATGCAGAATTGTTCTTCGTTATCGATGAAAAAAATAACCAAATCGAACTGACAGATAAAGGAGTTGAGTACTTATCGGACGATAAAAATACTACTGACTTTTTTGTCCTTCCTGACTTGGGTGCTGAAATTGCAAAAATTGAAAGCAAAGGCTTGGAGATTGAAATTGAAGCAGAAGAAAAAGAGAAATTATTTAGTGAATTCAGTGTGAAAAGCGAGCGGATTCACACCTTGAACCAACTGCTGAAGGCTTACACCCTATTTGAAAAAGACATTGCCTATGTTGTGATGGACAACCAAGTCAAGATAGTCGACGAGCAAACGGGACGGATCATGGAAGGTCGCCGGTACTCTGATGGCTTGCATCAAGCTATTGAAGCAAAAGAAAATGTGAAAATTGAGGCTGCCACCCAAACCTTTGCTACAATCACACTTCAAAACTATTTTCGAATGTACCGCAAACTGGCAGGAATGACCGGTACAGCAATCACAGAATCTGGTGAGTTTTGGGAAATCTATGAACTTGATGTTGTCGAAATTCCGACCAACCGACCGATTGCCCGAAATGATGACAACGATCTGATATATAAAACCAAACGAGAAAAATACAATGCGGTTATTGACCAGGTCTCGCAACTATCCAAAGTTGGTCGCCCCGTATTGATTGGTACGACCTCTGTTGAGATTTCAGAGCTTTTAAGTCGAATGCTACAGCGGCAAAACATCAAGCACAACGTACTCAATGCCAAGCTACACAAAAAAGAAGCAGATATTGTTGCACAGGCAGGAGACGCTGGTATCGTTACGATTGCAACAAACATGGCTGGACGTGGAACAGATATCAAAATAAACGATGTTGTCAAGTCTGCTGGTGGATTGGCTATAATCGGTACAGAGCGCCATGATTCTCGGCGAGTAGATCGTCAGCTTCGCGGTCGATCTGGTCGACAAGGAGATCCTGGTAGCTCTCAATTTTATGTCTCGCTGGAAGACAATTTGATGCGATTATTTGGTTCTGAGCGAGTTGCCAAAATGATGGATCGGATGGGAGTGAAAGAGGGTGAAGTCATTCAACACTCCTTGATGACCAAGTCGATTGAACGTGCCCAGAAAAAAGTAGAAGAAAATAATTTTGGTATACGTAAGCGTCTGTTAGAATATGACGATGTAATGAATGCCCAGCGAGAAGTGGTTTATAAGCGTCGTAAACACGCTTTGAAAGGCGAACGCTTGAAAGTGGATATTGCCAACATGATCTATGAAACTGTACAGAATATTGTTGAAAATAACCGGGAGACCAAAGATTTTAAAAACTTCGATTTTGAGTTGATTCGATTCTTTTCCATGAGCTCGCCTGTCGACGCAAAAGAATTTGAAATCATGGATCATACCGAATTAGTTAATCAGGTTTACAAAGCTGCATATGATCGTTTTCAAAGCAAGACCAACCAAAGCGCAGTTCAAGTATTTCCTGTGATCAAGGATGTATATGAGAATCCTGCAAATAAGTTTGAACGTATCGTTGTTCCATTCACAGACGGAAAGAAAACCTTAAATGTGGTTACGAATTTGAAAAACGCATATGAATCGGAGGGAAAACAACTCATTGAAGACTTTGAAAAAAATATCAGCTTAGCAATTATTGATGACTCTTGGAAAGAGCACCTACGCAAAATGGACGAGCTCAAGCAGTCTGTACAATTGGCAGTTCACGAGCAAAAAGATCCTTTGTTGATTTATAAGTTCGAGGCATTTGAACTCTTCAAATCTTTGATGGATAAAATCAACCGAGATATTGTCTCTTTTTTGTTTAAAGGCGAATTGCCTGCTCGCGAAAGTCAACCCATACGGGAAGCGCGAAATGTACGTCGCAAACAAAACATTCAAACCTCAAAAGAAGAGGTGTTGAATAGCGATGAAATGGCAATGCGGAATCGTCAGGTTGGCGCATCGGCTGGACAAAGACAAAGAGAAGTGGTGGAAACCATTGTCCGCGAAAGACCCAAAATTGGGAGAAATGAAAAAGTTGAAATTCAGCACATCACTTCAGGAGAACGAAAAACGGTAAAGTTTAAACAAGCCGAACCTCTACTCATCAAAGGCGAATGGGTTTTGATTGAAACATCATGATTGTAATCATTGGTCCTGCACATCCATATCGAGGTGGGATTGCTGACACCAATGAGTCTTTAGCACAAGCCTTGATTGAATTGGGTCAAGATGTTGAAATTTTTTCATTTTCAAGACTGTATCCAAGTCAACTTTTCCCTGGAAAAACACAATTTAGCAGTAAAGAAAAACCAGAGGGAATTGATATTGTAAGAGGTATCGATTCGATTGGACCTAACACTTGGCGAAAAACAGCTAAAGCAATCAATAAAATGGCGCCTTCTCTTGTTATCTTTCGCTACTGGACTCCTTTTTTAGGACCGTGTTTAGGAACGCTTGCGCGCTTTATCAAAGCCAAATGTGTAACGATCGTTGACAATGCCATCAGTCATGAGCCAAAATTTGGCGAGTCGTTTTTTCTTCGCTATATGTTAGCAGCTCAAGATGGAGTGATTTCACTATCGCATCATACTTCGAAACAACTGAGTTCTACAAAAGAAAAGCCATGCTTGACACATCCTCATCCAATTAACAAAGGACTTGCTCCAATAATTGAAAAAGAAAAGGCACGATCAATACTTGGATTGAATAACAATGCTCCTGTTGTCTTGTTTTTTGGACTGATTCGGAAATACAAAGGAGTTGGACTTTTGATCGAGGCAACTGCCAAACTCAAAAATCAAATCCCTGATTTACGTGTTTTGATTGTTGGTGAGCCCTATATTCCAATGGCTCCCTACTTAAAGCAATCAAAAGAACTTGGCCTGGAAGAAATCATAAGCTTTCACACTTCCTATGTAGAGGATAAGGATGTTGGGGTATGGTTTTCTGCCTGTGATTGCGTTGTACAACCCTATCAAGCAGCAAGTCAAAGTGGAATTACGCCAATGGCATTGCACTATCAACGTCCGATGGTCGCAACAGATGTCGGTGGCTTATCTGAAGGACTAGACATGCCGATAGCTAAAATCGTTTCTCCGTATGGAAGTTCAATCGCAGCTGGCTTGGAGACGATTCTAAAGGCAGATTCTCCTTCAAAAAAAGATTTTGTTGTCCACCAAGAACAAAGAAGCTGGAAAAATTTTGCGCAAAAAATACTGACTTTTGCACAATCTTTGTAGCACAAACCAAAATCATTATTATGAAAACACTTATCACCTACTTTTTGACTGGACTCATTTACCTTCTGATGTTATCTTGCCATATCGCACCCCCAAAAATGATTGACAATCCCACTCCCGTGGGGCTACCAAATTCGATAGAACTACAAGAATATAAAACAGCTTATTTCGCATCAGGGTGTTTTTGGTGTGTAGAAGCAATATATGAAAGTGTTTATGGCGTTGAAGAGGTCATTTCGGGATATGCTGGAGGAACCACCGTAAACCCAAATTATCAACAAATTGGAACCGGACGTACTGGTCATGCTGAGACAGTTGAGGTGTATTACGACCCGAGTAAAGTAGACTTTAAAACGCTTCTAGCTGTTTTTTTTAATTCCCATGATCCAACGACAAAGAATCGACAAGGACCAGACTCAGGCACGCAATACCGCTCCATTGCTTTTTACAACCATGATAGCGAAAGGAAAATCATTGAAAACTATATTGCAGAGTTGACTCGCGATCAGGTGTTTGATAAACCAATTGTTACCGAAATCAAGCCGCACACCATATTTTATAAAGCTGAAGAATACCATCAGGATTTTGAAAAGCTCAATCCTCTACACCCCTATGTACGTCAGATTTCCATTCCTCGATTGAATCGATTTAAGGCAAAAAGCCCAGAAGTTTTAAAAGAGTCAAAATAGGAATATTTTGATTCTAAGGGAGTAAATATCGGCGTGACAATCGCGCAAACATCAAACCAATCGCTGACCCAAAAAGAGCACCACAAAATATATCGATGGGGTAATGTACGCCAACATACACTCTACTGTAAGCAACAACAGCCGCCCACAAAACCAGCCAACGCATGGCGGGATATATCGATTTAAAAAATGTGATAAAGAAAATGGCTAAAGCAAATGAGTTTGAGGAATGGCCAGAGAAAAATCCATAAAGCCCACCACATCTGTCTTTTACCAATCGCATCAAGGGTGAAATATAAGGGTCATGACAAGGTCGTAATCGTTCGAATCCGTCTTTAAATAAATTGGTTATTTGATCTGTACAAGTGATTAATAAAGCAATGGTAAAAACAAACCACAGCCCCTTTTTCCATCCAATATGTCGAAAAGTATAAATCAGTAGAACCACATAAAGGGGTATCATGTTGAATTTGTTGGTCATAAACAGCCAAAATCCATCCCATGACTCAGATCCGAGATTGTTTAGAAACAGAAAGAGTTGCTCGTCAAGTTGAATCATTCGTAAGACGATATTTGTTGATCATAAAATAGGGAAGCTTGTTCAATCCAATGTGCTACTTCCTGCGTTGCGATTTCTTTATCTTCAGCGGTAAATGATTCCCACCATTCAATCTGATCGTTTTGCAGATTGATCACAAAGCGAGGAAAAGTGGTGTGCACCACAAAAATTGAATCTGGGTATTCAGATGAATCCGCTAAAAGAAATTCAGGTAGTTGTTCCATTGTTACGAATAAGTTTGTTGGTCTGGTATAAAAAACGAAGATACAACAACAAGGAAGATGCCACCAAACCAGATAAAAGTCCGATCCAAACCCCAAAGGCCCCTAAAGGCGTGTAGAGGCTAAGGTATACCATCGTTGTAAATCCAACCAAGCCGTAGGAAGCAAAGCAGATCCAAGTGGGAATAATCACGTCTTGCAATCCGCGAAGTGCACCAAGGGCAACGACTTGAGCGCCATCAAAAATTTGAAAAAAGGCAGCTACTAAAAATAAGGAAGATGCAATAGTCGCGACTTCTACTACATCGGCTGCAGTCGATGACTCGAGATAAAACCAAGGAAAGGCATCTTTGGCTAATATAAAAATCACTGCGAAGACAATATCAATCAAAAGTGTCAACAAAAAAACTGACTTGGCAATTCTTCTCAAATCCACAAATGCACCCAAGCCCTTTTGGTTCCCTACTCGTATCATCGCTGCGACACTGAGTCCCATGGCTACCATAAAAGTCATAGAAGAAATATTGAGTGCAATTTGATTTGCTGCCTGTTCGTTTTTACCTAGCAGCCCACATACCCAAATCGCAGAGGTAAAAAACGCAACCTCAAAAAGCATTTGAAGGGCAGATGGAAATCCCAAACGAAAGAGTTTACGCATTTTAATTTTGGAATACGCCATTTGCCATATGCCATGGATATAATATGATAAATGTTTGTGGTAGCGAATCAAAACGATTAATGCCAAAATCATCACTAATCTCGAGATGAGCGTTCCTATCGCAGCACCTGTTACACCCCAAGCAGGAAAACCCCACTTTCCAAAAATCAATACATAATTGACAAGTACATTAACCACGTTGGCAAGCACAGTCGCATACATGGAGTAACGAGTCAACGACATTCCATCCGTAAACTGTTTAAAGGCCTGAAAAACAATTAATGGAAAAAGAGAGACAGCAACCCATTTCAAATACGGAAATGCCAATTCAACAACTTCTTCTGGCTGACCCATAGAGAACATCAAATTGCGAGAAAGATAAACCGACAAAAACAGTACCAAGCCCAAAACAAGACACCATAGCAAGCCGTGATAAAAAATCGACTTGACCTCTTCTGGGCGTTTGGCTGCATCTCCCTCGGCTACCAAGGGTGTAATCGCAGTTGAAAATCCAATCCCAACAGACATCGCAATAAAAATGAAACTGTTGCCAAGTGAGATTGCTGCCAATTCAGCAGTCCCCAGTTGCCCCACCATTACATTATCGATAAACTGAACAAAAGTGTGACCCAACATTCCAATAATAACTGGGTAGGACAACTTTAAGTTATAAGAAAATTCTTTGGTGTATGCCGCAAGACTCAAATCCGTCTGATTATTTGGTTTCTAAAGGCAATCCCCCAACAAGACCATAGGTGTCATATAAATAAATGAGAGAGGTCAAGGTGGCAGCACCCAGTTCAAGCTCTCTTTTATTTACAGCGTCAAAGGTGTCAGTGGCCGCATGATGGTGATCAAAATATCGTTGGGAATCGGGGCGTAATCCAGCCAACACATTGGTTTTGGTTTTCAATGGACCAATATCTGCTCCACTCCCACCCTTTTCAAAGTAATGGATTAAATACGGCTTGAACAAAGGTTCCCATAATTGCACTTGTTTAAATTCATAATCTGGAAGGTCAAAATTAAATCCCCTTGGCGTAAATCCCCCTGCATCAGATTCAAGTGCAAAAATATGTGTTTCTCCTTTCAGGGCAGCCATTTCGGCATACTTACGCCCACCTCGAAGACCGTTTTCCTCGTTCATAAATAATACCACACGAATTGTGCGCTGAGGCTTGTAGTCCAATTCTTTGAAAAGACGTAACACTTCCATCGATTGTACACAGCCCGCGCCATCATCATGGGCACCATCGCCAATGTCCCAAGAATCAAGATGGCCGCCCACCAAAATAATTTCATCTGGATATGTTGAACCGGTAATTTCTCCAATCACATTGTATGACAATACATCATCATACTGTTTACACTGCTGACGGAATAAAAATTTGAGTTTTGGAGCAATTTTCAGCAGATTACTAAGTTTCTCTGCCGCATTGGTGCTTATTGCAGCGGCAGGGATACGTTGGCTCACAGGCTGGTCACCATAGCTCATGGCGCCTGTATGGGGATAATCATCCAACCGAAGACTCATCGACCGCACAATAACGCCAATCGCACCGTATTGGCTTGCCTGACGAGCCCCATCATAACGTTGATTGACACAACCCCCATAGGCAGAGAAAGTACTGATCAAATCCGCTTGCATCGGTCGATTAAAAAACACAATTTTTCCATCGATATTTTCTCGTCCTAAGACAGCGAGTTCCTCAAAATTTTGTACCTCTACTACCTCTGCTTTTAACCCAACCGAAGGAGTGGCTACCGATCCCCCTAGAGCGGTAATTGGGACGTTGAAAGTCACCCCTGGCTCCGTTTCGATCAGCGCAAATTCTTTAGAGCCACGAACCCATTTTGGGACCAGTACCGGCTGTAACCACACCCTGTCTAATTGTAGCTTTTCCAACTCCTCTTTAGACCATTCTACAGCACGTTCAGCATTGAGCGAGCCCGAAAGACGTCCACCGATTTGGTTGGTTAGATGGTCTAGCCAGTCATATGCATGGCCATCGAGGAGAGCCGTTCTGTAAATCGACTTTAACATCAAAGAATCTTTTTGTTGTTGGGCTTGGGAAAAGCATACCAAAAATAAGAAAATAAAGAGTGTGAATTTTTTCATGGTAACTAGTAGATTTAGTGGTTTACAAACTGTTTCACGACATCTGCAGTAATACGATCATCAGAAAGAATATGGAGACGTTCAACTACATTTCGAAGCTGTCGCACGTTTCCCGTCCAATTCATTTCTGTTAGAAGTTTGATTGCATCTTGTTCAATCGATTTTGTTGGTTGTAATGCAGCACTAAAATGGTCAATTAGAAGTGGAATATCGCCTCTGCGGTCATTTAATGGTGGTACTTGTATTTCGATAACCGCTAGCCGATGAAATAAATCCTCACGGAAACGCCTCGCATTGATTTCTTCCGATAGATTTTTATTGGTGGCTGCGATTACTCTCACATCAACAGAAATGTCTTTATCACTTCCAACACGTTGCACCTTATGCTCTTGAAGGGCACGCAAAACTTTGGCCTGGGCTGGCAAACTCATATCGCCAATTTCGTCTAAGAATAGTGTGCCGCCATGAGCCGCTTCAAACTTTCCTTTACGATCTTTATGTGCCGAAGTAAACGCTCCTTTTACATGACCAAATAATTCACTTTCGATAAGCTCGGAGGGAATCGCTGCACAATTCACTTCCACAAAAGGACCTTTATTACGAAGACTGTGTTTGTGAATGGCATCAGCAATTAACTCTTTACCACTCCCATTTGGCCCTTGCACCAATACGCGAGCCTGTGTAGGTGCAACTTTAGAAATCAACTTGTGAATGCGCTGCATGGCATCAGACTCTCCAACCATTTGCTGGGATACATTCGGTTTTTTTATAGTCTTTGGAGCAGAGATTGACTGGGATTCCGATTGCAAAGCACTTCTGACCGTTGATAACAAATGGTTGAGATCAGGGGGTTTTGAAATATAATCGAATGCACCCATGCGCATGGCCTGAACTGCTGTTTCCAGATTCCCATGACCAGAAATCATTACAACGGGGGTTGCGGGTGTGTGATTTCGAATGAAATCCAGCACCTCAATCCCATCTTTTTTGGGCATTTTAATATCGCAAAGAATGAGATCAAAATGTTGTTTTTTAACGGTCAAGATTCCCTCTTGCCCGTCCGTTGCTTCGGTAAATTTATAGGACTGATTATCTTGTTGTAAAACCTTTTTTAACACCCGGCGAATGCTATCCTCGTCTTCAATAAGTAAAATATTCGACATATTATGTGGAATGAATTACGCGTTGCGGGAATGGAATTTCGATTTGATGCTCTGCAAAGGCCTCATAAATTGAAAATCGAATATCGCTTTGAATCGGAACGGCTTTAAAGCTGTTTTTCAGCGAAAAGGCAATTTCAAAGTCTAGACTGCTTTCTCCAAAGTTTTGAAATAAAACTGTGGGAGCAGGCGTTTTCAACACTGCACTATGTCCTTCTGCAATATCGATCAGTATTTTAGTGACGAGTTTAACATCTGTTCCGTAGGCAACGCTAACAGCTACACGCTCTCTAGTAATTTTTCCATTTTCTGTCCAATTGTAAAGGGTGTTGGTCAGATATAGGTGATTTGGAATCACAAGAACTTTATTATCTATGGTTACAGCACGTGTTGTTCGAAGGGTAATATTTTCAACTTTACCGACCTTGCCGTCTACTTCGATAATATCCCCGACATGAACCGATTGGTCAATGAGGATAAAAACCCCAGAAATGATGTCTTGGAAAAAGGTTTGGAGGGCAAATCCAATCCCCACTAACAAAGCAGCAGAAGCTGCAAAAATTGCGGTGAGTTCTACGCCCATGTTTTGCAGAGCTAATAGAACAATAATTGTATAAACACTGTAATTGATAAAGCCGAAAATCGGCTTGAATTTTCCTTTTCTTTCAGAGGTGAAATTGCGCGAAACAATTCTTTTGAAAAGCCGTAGGATCAATCTGGCAGCAAAAAAAACAAGAAGAAAAATGAGAAATAGTTTCAGATTGAAACTCAAGCCGCCAAACGATAGATTTTTCGTGAAGAAATCAATAAACCTTTCCATTCAACTAAAGTACAAAATGATTGTAAAATAAAACCCACCCTTAATAAAATTAAGGATGGGAAAAAATTGCTATGAAAAAGAAAAATTAACTATAGAATAATCTATCGTTGGTTCAAATATAGCACAAATTTTAATTGATGACTGTTTTTTTTTACGAAAACATGTCTTTTACCTTATCAAAGAAAGATTTTTCACCTTTTTTCGGGTCTGGTACAAAGTGTTCATCGGAACGCATTGACTCAAAAAAATGCTTTTGTTCCTTGGATAGATGTTGCGGAGTCCACACGTTGACATGTACCAGTAAGTCCCCAGTGCCATATCCGTTTAAGCTTGGAATTCCTTTCCCTTTTAAACGCAATATTTTTCCAGACTGAATACCTGCCTCTAAACGAATTCGAACAGAACCACCTACGGTTTCGATTTCTTTTGATGCACCCAAAATCGCATCTGGTAGGCTCACATATAAATCCATATGAAGGTTATCACCCTCTCGACTGAGTGATTGATGGTTTTGTACTTGTACCAAAACTATTAAATCCCCAGAGATTCCACTTCCCGGGGCATCGTTTCCTTTTCCTGACATTTTGAGTTGCATGCCATCTTCCACGCCTGGGGGGATATTGACAGCCACCATCTCTTCTTTGCTGATCAATCCATTTGCATCAGATCCCGATGGCCGATTGACAAGCGTCTGTCCTGAACCACCACATGCCGAACAGGTTGATGCCGTTTGCATACGACCGAGCACCGTATTGGTCACACGCATGACTTGTCCTGTACCGTTACAAGTTGAGCAAGTTGAAAATCGGGCTTCTGGGGCTTGGACTTTTCGTTTGACCTTGATTTTCTTTTCAACGCCCAAAACGACTTCTTCTAGTGATAACTTAACACGCACCCGAAGGTTGGTGCCTTTTACTGTCCGTCTTCCGCCTCCGCCAAATCCACCAAAACCTCCACCAAAAGCACTGCCAAAAATATCTCCAAATTGGCTAAAAATGTCTTCCATGTTCATGCCGCCACCGCCAAACCCCTGAGCACCTTCAAAGGCAGCATGTCCAAATCGATCATATTGCTCTCGCTTTTGCTGATCACTCAGAATCTCATAAGCTTCTGCTGCTTTCTTAAACTCTTGTTCCGCTTTGGAGTCCCCGGGGTTTTTATCAGGGTGATATTGAATGGCCTTTTTACGATATGCCTTCTTGATTTCGCCAGCCGAAGCCGATTTAGATACCCCTAATATTTCGTAATAGTCTTGTTTCATTTTATCGCAATTGATATTAGTTTCCGACAACTACCTTTGGGTAACGTATAATTTTTTCTCCGAGAGTATAACCCGTTCCAACAACGTCTACAATTTTGCCCTTCAACTTGTCTTCTGGAGCTGGAATTTGCGTGATTGCTTCGTGCAATTCTGCATCAAAATCATCTCCTTGACCAACTTCCATCTTGGCCAAGCCCTGATTTTGCAAGATGTCAATCAGCTTGTTGTAGATTAGCTCAATTCCTTGTAACTGATCTTGCTTTTCGGATTTTTTCATTTCGGCCAAAGCCCTTTCAAAATCATCAACCACAGCTAAAAGGGCAGTTACAACTTCTTGAGAAGCTGTTTTATAAAGCTCTAAACGTTCTTTAGAGGTTCTTTTTTTATAGTTTTCAAACTCGGCAAACAATCGTAAAAACTGATCTTTTTCTTTCTCTACTTCTAGCGTTAGTTCATCAATTTTACTTTGAAGATCCTCCTGATTGCTTTTTTTTGAAGACGTTTTTTTTGTGTTTTTTTTAGAGTTGGTTTTCGCCATCACTACATTTTAAAAATAATTGGCAAAAGTAACGCCAAAAGTAGACTTCTGCCAATTTGACATCAATTCATTAATTTCTTGCAATCAAATCGGCTACACAAGTTGTGATATCGAGAAACTTGTACGGATATCCACAGCTCAACAGACGCTGTGGTTTGGCATAAATACTATCGTACACCAATTTGTGCATTCCACCCAGAGTGAGAGACATCAAAAACTTGGGTATTCCAGGGAGAAACTGGGGTACTCTAAGCTCTTTGGCCATGGTTTGAATCAAATCCCGCTGACGCACTGGATTTGGAGCTGTTGCGTTGATACAACCCTCCAATTGGTTTTGTAAACAAAAATCAATCAAACCAATCAAATCATCGATATGAATCCACGACTGCCATTGTTGCCCATTTCCAAACCATGCTCCTAACCCCCATCGAGTCGGTTGTGACAACGGAACGAAAGCACCGCCTTTATTTGACAGCACCAATCCAATACGCAATATTGTTGTTTTACAAGATAGCTTTTCAAACTGTTTGGCTTCCCCTTCCCATTGACGAACAACCTCACCATCAAAATCGTTTGAAAAAACAGCATCTGACTCAGAATATTGTCGCTGAAAATCACTGGGATAAATTCCAATGGCTGATGCATTGATAAGATGTGGTTTTTGTTTGCTTTGCTTTACAGCATCAAATAATAAGCCTGTAGACTGTATCCGACTGTTAAGTATTGAACGTTTATTTTTTGTTGTCCAGCGCTGATTGATTTTCGACCCCGCGAGATTTACAATTGCATCAACGCCTTCTAAAGAGCGATGATCGATTTGCATCTTTTGGGGAGACCACTGAAAAACTCGGGTTTGGGGTCGGTCTGTTTGCCATGGTGTTCTCGTTGTCAAAATGTGTAGAGAATGCCCTTTGGAAAGTAAGTAACTACACAGTTGTGTACCGATTAAACCCGTTGCACCAGTAATAAGAACCCTCATGTTTTTTTACAAAATTAAAAAGCTAACGATTTTCAATCTACAACTTTTCGTAATTTTGTTATAAAACTACAACAATGCTCATACGCCCTATCCAAAAATCTAAAATTGAATCTGTTGATTTCGACAACCTGTCTTTTGGTACAATTTTTTCTGATCATATGTTTATTTGTGATTATGCTGACGGGGCATGGGGTGAACCAGAAATCATCCCCTACGCGCCCATCCAACTCGATCCGTCGGCCAGTGCCCTACACTATGGGCAAGCTATTTTTGAAGGAATGAAGGCCTACAAAGATGATCATGATGATGTGTGGCTCTTTCGCCCCGATCAAAATATCAAGCGACTCAATAAGTCTGCAGAACGTTTGGCAATTCCTCAATTTCCAGAGGATTTGTTTTTAGAAGGACTTCATAAGTTAATTGATTTAGACAGAAATTGGGTACAATCAGGAGCTGGAAACTCTCTTTATATCCGTCCTTTTATGTTTGCCAGTGAAGCATGTGTGCAGGCCTCTCCTGCGAAAGAGTATCGTATTATGATCATCTGTGCGCCTGTTTCGAGCTATTACAATAGTGGGGAGGTACGCGTAAAAATCGCTGATCATTTTAGCCGTGCACCTCAAGGAGGTACTGGCTATGCCAAAGCAGCAGGAAACTACGCTGGCCAATTTTACCCCACCCAGCTGGCTATTGATGAAGGATATCAACAGATCATCTGGACCGATGCTGCAACTCATCAATATATCGAGGAAGCCGGTACGATGAATTTGTTTTTCTACATTGGAGACAAGCTGATTACTGCACCAACCTCGGATAGTATTTTGGATGGTGTGACGCGTAAAAGTGTTATTGAACTTGCAAAAGATCTTGGGATTGAAGTCGAAACACGTCAACTCTCTGTATCGGAACTCATTGAGTCAGCAAAAAACAACTCCTTAAAAGAAATTTTTGGATCAGGTACTGCAGTAGTGGTTTTACCAATTCACGGTTTTGGCTATAAAGAAGAAGACTTTCAACTTCCAAAATCAGAAGATTCAATCGCGTTAAAATTAAAATCTAAACTGACATCCATTCAATACAACAAAACTGACGACCCTTTCGGGTGGCGCGTAAAAGTCTAATCTATTGCTTTAGAATTTTAGCAATATCTGGCTTAAAGTAATTTGGGCCTTTTAAAACCTTTCCATCTTCCCGATAGATTGGTTTGCCATCACTACCGAGTTTACTCATGTTGCTGCGTTGAATTTCTTCAAACACTTCATCAATCACATCTTGCATGCCATGGGTGATAATGGTTCCACATAGAATATACAACATGTCTCCCAAAGCATCTGCCACTTCAATCATATCGTTGTTTTTTATCGCGTCGAGATATTCTTTGTTTTCTTCATCCATCAACGAAAAGCGC
>MDTD01108891.1_pt1 | contig 33840 bp, 31 predicted proteins | sample 811221 | NCBI WGS metagenome assembly MDTD01 (sample SAMN05326646, study PRJNA326480) | marine metagenome | isolation source: seawater | place: Pacific Ocean: South West | collected 2011
CCGCACTCGTCAACGCCAAGGGTGGGGGAGCCGAGGACTTCGCCTCGATGCGGCTCATGGTCTCAGGCGCCGAGCCGTTGCCCGACGCGACGTTCGAGCGGTTCCGCGAGAAGTTCGGTATTGAGATCTGCGAGGGCTTTGGCATGACCGAGCTCTCGCCTGCGACGAATGTGAGTCTGCCCGATTCGCGCAAGCGTCACTCGGTGGGCAAGCCGCTGCCCTACATGGAGCAGCGCATCGTCGACCCGGCGACCGAGCAAGAGCTCCCGCCCAACCACGAGGGCGAGCTCCGCCTCCGCGGCCCCAACCTGATGGCCGGGTACTACCTCCGCCAGGAGGAAACGCGTAAGACGATCGACGAGCAGGGCTACATGCGCACGGGCGACATCGCACGCATCGACGAAGAGGGCTATCTCTTCATCACGGGGCGTCTCAAGGAGATGATCATCGTGGGCGGCGAGAACGTCTTCCCGCGCGAGGTGGAGGAGGTCCTGAACCAGCACCCCGCGGTCTGCGCCTCCGGGGTGATCGGCGTGCGCGACAAGGTCCGGGGCGAGGTCATCGTCGGGTTCGTTGAGCCCACGGAAGGCCAGAGCGTGGAGCCGGACGAGCTGCGGGTCTGGTGCCGGGAAAGGCTCGCCGGGTACAAATGCCCTCGTGAGATCCATGTCATCGAGGCGCTGCCCAGGAACCCTGTCGGCAAGATCCTCCGCAAGGATCTGAAGGGCCTGCTCCCTGCCGACGAGGGCTAGAGTCCGGCTCACCGGTCCGGACAGTTAGAACCAGGAATCACGATCAGGAGAATCGCTGTGGAGCTGTACATCGACACCGCCAACGTAGACGAGATCCGCGAGGCCAACGACCTGGGCGTGCTCGACGGCGTGACGACCAACCCCTCGCTCATCGCGAAGGAGGGCGTCGACTACAGCAAGCGTCTGGCGGAGATCTGCGAGGTGGTCTCGGGCCCGGTGTCTGCCGAGGTGATCGCGACCGAGCACGAGGCGATGGTGGCTGAGGGGCGTGAGCACGCCAAAATCGCGGGCAACATCGTGGTGAAGCTGCCGAGCACAATCGACGGGCTCAAGGCGTGCAAGACGCTAAGCGACGAGGGCCTGCGCACGAACATGACGCTCTGCTTCCAGCCGATGCAGGCGATGCTTGTCGCCAAGGCGGGGGCGTTTCTTGTCAGCCCCTTCATCGGGCGTCTGGACGACATCAGCCAGGACGGCATGGACCTGATCGCGCAGATCCGCACGATCTACGACAACTACGGGTTCGACACAAAGATCCTGGCTGCGTCGATTCGACACCCCCTGCACATGGTCCAGTGTGCTCTGTCGGGCGCGGATGTGGCGACCGTGCCGATGAGTGTGATCCGTCAGCTCCTCAAGCACCCGCTGACGGACGTGGGCCTCAAGAAGTTCCTTGAGGACTACAACAAAGCCTTTGGCTGATCGGCACTCGGCTGATCAGGTCGTTTTCTGAGCGTCAGCTGGCTTTGCCGACCTCGACGATCATCTCGATCTCGACCGGCGCGTTGAGTGGCAGGCTCGGGCAACCGACGGCGGCTCGGGCGTGTCGGCCCTCATCGCCCAGGATCTGCACGAGCAGTTCGCTGGCGCCGTTGGCGACCTTGGGGTGCATCGTGTAGTCAGGGGTGCAGGCCACAAAGCATCCGATCCGGACGATCTGGGCGATGCCCTCGTCGGCTTCGATCCCGGCGAAGACGGCGGCCAGGCCGTTGAGGATGCATCGCCGGGCGCAACGCTGGGCTTCTTCTTCGGAGACCTGGGTGGGGACGATTCCCTCGGCGATGAGCTTGCCATCGACAACGGGGATCTGCCCCGAAACGTAGACCAATCCGCCCGCTCGGCGGGTGGGGATATAGGCAGCCACGGGCTTTGCGGGGGTGGGCAAGCTGAGGCCGAGCTCGGCGAGGACGGATTCGACCTGGGCCTTGGTGTGGATCTGGGGCTGTGACATCGGGGGATATCCCTGGATTATGGGGTGTTGTCAGTCTGGGGGGTTGCGAGAAACTCGGGACTATCCTAAACTGTGCATGGAGTTGCAACCACCAGAGTGGCTGCAGCGGACAGTAGATCGCTCGCAGAACGTTCAGAGCGGGTGCAGGATTGGGGCTGATCGGACGATTTTCGATGCCCTCATTGAGGCGGATTTCCGCCGATGATGACCAGTCAATTGGTCCCAGTTCTCCACCGACAACTCGAAAATCCCGCGTGAGGTGTTGCAGTGTTTGCATCGTCTCGCGGGCGCGGGTGTGACGGGCGTTGCTCGTTCACTGTTCGAGAGGCTGAGCCATGTTTGGCAACAGCCGTGATTGTCGGGTTGCAGATGGACTGCAACCTCAGTTTGGAGTATTGGACAATGAAGACCCGCATGAATCGTGCATTCACGCTGATCGAGCTCTTGGTGGTTATCGCCATCATCGCGCTTCTGATCGGCATTCTGCTGCCGGCGCTCGGCAAGGCTCGCGCCTCGGCCCGTCAGCTTCGTGACGCAACCCAGGTCCGTGGTATCCAGCAGGGTATGGTGACCTGGGCTGGCAACAACGACGACAGCTACATGCTTCCCAGCAAGATCGACCGTGCGAACGCCACGATCGACACGACCAATGCCGCCGAGAAGGACATCACCGGCCACATCTTCTCGCCGCTGATCGGCGAGGGCTTCGTGACGGCCGAGCTGATGGTCAGCCCTGCTGAGCAGAATGCCGCGACCATCGTCGTCTACGAGGACTACGAGGTTGAGGAGCCTGAGGGTGCTGCTGACGAAGCTCGCGCTCTTTGGGACCCCAAGTTCCGCGGCACGCCGCTTACAGATGAGGGTGCCGACATTACGGGCTCGATCGAAGGCACCGGCAACATGTCGTACGCTCACCCCCCGCCCTACCTGCGTCGTCTCGGCCAGTGGGGCAGCACCTTCAAGTCCTCGGAAGCCGTGATCGGTAACCGTGGCCCGATGTGGGAAGCCTCCAACGGCTCGACCGGTGCTGACCTCGTGTGGCAGCTCACGGGCACCAACAACGCCGATCCGTTCGGCCTCGGCTCGAACACCCTGCTCATCCACGGCGGCAAGACCACCTGGGAAGGCAACATCGGTTACAACGACAACCACGTCTCCTTCGAGCAGCGTCCCGATCCGGAGAACATCACGCTCAACATCAACGACGGCAGCGCTGAGCCGTTCACTCGCAACGACAACCTCTTCATCTCCGAGCGTGACGACACCGGTGAGCCCATCGACTCGGGCGATCCCAGCACCTCGGATGGTTCGCTCGATCTGTCGTCGAACTCCTCGTCGAACACCGGCGAACTCGACCAGCGTAACGCTTTCCTGAAGATCATCGGTGTGGTTGAGGCCAACGGCAGCACCGTCACCGGCGCGACCGCCTGGCAGGACTGATTCGGACCTGCTGAGTCTCTGAAATCTTCAAAGGCCCCGGGCTTCGGCTCGGGGCCTTTCTTCTTTTGGCAACAATCAGGGCGCGGCTCGCGTATGCTCAGAAGGCACCTTTCGGGGAGATCGACCATGTCAGGCAAGCTCGGCCGTGCATTCTCACTCGTGGAACTCCTGGTGGTTATCGCGATCATCGCGCTGCTCATCGGGATTCTGGTCCCGACACTGGGCAAGGCCCGCGACACCGCCAGGCGTGCCAAGGACGCGGCTCAGCTCCGCTCGATCGGGCAGGGGGCGAGCATTCAGGCGGGCAACAACGACGGCTCGTACCCCATCCCGAGCCGGGTTGATGTTTCCAACTCCACGGTTGATGCCAACGACCCGAAAGAGAAAGACAACACGGGCAACATCATGAGCATGCTCGTTTGGGAGGATGCGATCTCGACGGAGGATCTGGTGAGTCCCGTCGAGACGAACGATCAGGTTGAGGTGTACGAGGGCTACTTGAAAGAAGAGCCGACTCAGGCCGAGAAGCCCGAGTACGCGGCCTGGGATCCGGGGCTGGCCGGCGTGACCGCGGAGGACTCGGGCGGTCTCACCGGCACGGGCAATGGGCGGGCCTCGGCCAAGGGGAACAACTCGTACGCGAACCTCCCGCCGTTTGGTGCGCGTCGCGGGCTCTGGCGCAGCGATGCCGATTCGTCGACGGCGGTCTTCGGCAATCGGGGCACGATCTATTCGCTCTCCACGGATGATGTGTGGCAGATCCGCACCGTGGGCTTTGTCAACGGTGAGAAGTCGAACACGCTGGCTTTCTATGACCCGGTCAGGTCATGGGGCGGGAACATTGGTTACGCCGACGGTTCGGTCGAATTCTCCAACATCCCCGACCCTGATCGGACCGGATTGGTTGCCACGACGAACGACAAGAAGATCCGCGACAATATCTTCGTGAATGAGAGCGACGCCGGTCAGCCCTCGAACCGCACGAAGCCTGACCGCGGCGTCAACAACTATCTCAGACCCTGGTACAACATCACGGTCACAGCCGGCGGCGAGGTGAACGCCACGCCCTGGGACATCGAAGACCGCGCGGGTGGCGATGGCGGCGGCGACTGATCAGACCCGCGAGGATCAATCCACCCGCAGTGTCCGCACGTACAGATCAAGCGATTCCTGGGCTTGCGTCAGTTCCGCGGCGAGCTTCCGGCGACTGGCGCGGAGTTCGTCGAGCGAGTTCTCGTGCTCTTCGAGTTGGCGCATGTACCGGGCGTAGAGCGCATCCTGACGGTTGATCGCCTGGAGCAGGTTGCGGATTCGCTGCTGGTCGTCGGCGATGCGGCGCGTCTCGGCGTCGTTCTCGCCCAGCTTTCGCTGGAGACCCTCGACCGTGCCCTTGCGCTGGGCGTAGCCCTTGAAGGCGTCGATCACGGCCTGCGATGCGGCGCCCTGGCGCTGGTAGACGAGCAGCGTTTCGAGCGTCATCGAGGTCAGAGCCATGCGCGAGTCCTGGACCTGTTCCTGCACAACCGAGAGCTTCTTCGACTCGCCCGGGTCGATTTCGATCTCGAAGCGGTAGAGGTCGTCCGTCGTTTCGTAGGGCTTGGCGTCCGATTTGAGATCCCAGTTGGTGTAACGGGGCGTCTCGACGACGACGAGGCGGTCGCGGCTCTGGTCGTGGTTGGTCAGTTCGACGGCGTACTCGTTCTGGACGGTTGTGGTCTGGATGATCGTGCCGTCGTGGATACGGAGCTTGCGGATGGTGTGACTCTGGCTGCTCGTGCGGTTGGCATCGACGTCGAGGTCGACGGCGTAGGCGAGCATGCGGCGTTCGCCCTGTCCGACGTGCCCGATCTGGGCGTCGCCCGCAAAGACGGAGCCGTCAAAGACAGATAGCGGCCCGGGCATGAGCTTGAGCTTGGTGGAGTTGGTGACCTCGACGCCGCGGTAGGGGTGCTCGCCCTGGGTGGAGGGTGAGAAGATGCTGACGCGCCGGCCTTCGATGTCGCCGGTGATGATGGGCAGCATCGCGGACTCGCGTTTGCCGACGGTGACGGGGTTGTCGAGTTTGAAGAAGAAGACCTCGCCTTCTTCGGAGCCGGATGCGAGAGCAGCGGTGGACGTTGACATGGCTTCGCTGAAGCGAGCCTTTGCGGGCGCGGCAATTGGGGCGCCAGCAGAGACACTGCCGAGTTCGTCGGACCTTTGACTACTGCGGAATAAAGCTCGCATTTGGGCGTTGTCCGCTTCGGCTTCATTGTTGCCATCGAATGGCGACTGCCCGCCGCCGCGGGTCGCGACGCCGCGACCGAAGCTCTTGGGGGCGGCCGCGAGTTCGACCGGCACGGGCAGTGTTGGACGCGAGATATAGAGCGGCTCGGCGAGATCCATCTGGAAGCCGACGGGCTGACCGGCGACGAGGGAGAGCGAGATGTCCTCCCAGTCGTGGTCGGTGGTGTTCTCGACGATCGCCCAGCCCTCGATGTGGAGCTTGTCGCCGGCCTTCTCGGGCAGGACGAGGCGGTAGCTGGTTTTCCAGATGGGTGTTTCCTGGACATAGGCTGCGAGGATCTCGCGCTGGCCTTGGCCGACCAGATCGATCTCGACCGAGCGGGATTGGGCGGTGCGCTGCGTGCCGAGGGCTTCGAGGAGTTCGTTGAGGTCGACCTGAAGGGAAGGATCGAGCAGTCGCACCCGCCGGATGTCGGCTTCTTCGACGCTGATAAGTCCTTCGCTGGTCATGACGCTCAGTCGGCGGCGCTGGATGACCTGGTCATCTTCGCGGGATTGGTACCGCTCAACGCCGAGGATGCGGCCTTCGATCTCACTGTCGGTGGTGGTCAATGCGATGCGTGCGCCCTGGAACTCGCCGAGCAGGACGCCGAGCGTGAGCTGACTCGGGTCCGTGAGGCCAAGAGCCTCAAGCCGGCGTCCGATGGGCTCGTCGGAGGAGTAGCTGACGCCCCCGATCCGGCCGCCGTCGAGGTCGAGGACGACGAGGGACTTGAGGATGTCGTTGATCTGGTCGGCGTCGAAGGAGAGGCTGATCGAGGTGTCACCCGTGACGGTGCCCGAGCGTTCGAAGGAGCCCACGCCGGAGCGGTAGAGGGTGACGGCGGTGACGGGCAGCTGCGCGTCGGGGTCGTTCTGGGCGAAAGTGGGCATGGCGAGGCCGACGGCGAGGACGATCGAGGCGGTGCGAAGACGCATGGCAGGCTCCTAAGAGGGTTCGACAAGCTCTTGGACTGATCATCGGCAGGATCGGTTCGCATGTCGGCACTTTCGGCTGGCCGATACGATCGTTTGAGCGATGGCAAACCTTCCAGCCTTTACATCCGGTCAGTACGAGTTGCTTCGGCAGAGGCGTCACGAGATCGCCGAGGGGTTGGCCGGGGCGGTCTCAGGCCGGGTTCGGTTCGGTCGGCACGATCGGCAGCTGTACGCGACGGACGCGTCGATCTATCAGGTCGAGCCTCTGGGCGTGGTGGTGCCCAGTTCGATCGAGGATGCGCAGCGGGCGATGGCGTACTGCGCGGGGCACGGGGTGCCGGTCTTGCCTCGGGGTGGGGGGACGAGTCTGGCGGGGCAGTGCACGAGCGAGGCGGTGGTGCTGGATCTGTCGGCCTGCTGCGACACGATCCGCGGCATCGACGTGGAGAAGCGGACGTGCACCGCCGACGCCGGGATCACGGTTGATGTCCTGAATCGGGCGCTCGCCGAGACGGGGCTTTTCTTTGCGCCCGATCCGGCGACGGTGCGCCAGGCGACGGTGGGCGGGTGCATCGGGAACAACGCGGCGGGCACGCGTTCGGTGAAGTACGGGCGAACGTCGGAGAACGTCGTCGCGATCGATGCGCTGCTGGCCGGCGGGACGCGGGTGCGCTTCGAGAAAGGGGCGGCACTGAAGGACCCGGTCGCCAGGCGGATCACGGAGGGCGTGGTCGATGTCGTCCGCAGGCACGAGCGGTTGATCCGCGAGCGGTATCCCAGGACACTCAGGCGGAACGCGGGGTACGGGCTCGACACGGTTCTGGCGCAGATGCAGGATGGCGACCCGCTGGGTTCGGTGAATCTCGCCAAGCTGCTCTGCGGCTCGGAGGGCACGCTCGCGCTGACACTCGGCGCGGAACTGCTGCTCCACCCGATCCCCAGGCATCGTGGCCTGTGCGTGCTTTCGTTTGCGAGCCTCGATGAGGCGATTGCGTGCGTGCCGAAGCTGCTCAAGCTGGCGCCGAGTGCAGTGGAGCTGCTCGACGACATGATCGTGCAGACGGCGCTTGCGAATATCGAGCACCGGGCGGCGGTGGAGTATCTGCCCAGACCGAGCTCGGGCGAGCTGATGGCGGTGCTGTATGTCGAGTTCGAAGCGAGCGATGCCTCGGTCTTTGAAGCGAAGCACGCGGAGATCCGATCGCTCGCGCTGGGGGCGGCGACGGAGCTATACACAACGCCCGAGACGATCGCTCGGGCGCTTCGGCTCAGGCAGGCGGGCGAGCCGCTCTTGCACGCGTTGCCAGGGCATCGCAAGCCGCTGGGCTTTGTCGAGGACAACGTCGTGCCCGTCGAGCGTCTCGGTGAGTTCGTTCGTGATCTTCGGGCGATTGTCGAGCGGTTCGGGACGCGGGCGGCGTTCTACGCGCACGCCTCGGTCGGTGTGCTGCACGTCAGGCCCCTGCTCGATCTGCGCGACGCGGCCGACAAGAAAGCGATGATCGAGATCGCCAGGGAGGCGGCGGATCTTGCAGGCCGGCTCGGGGGCGTGATGTCTGGCGAGCACGGCGACGGCAAGGCCCGCGGGCCATTGCTCGAGAGGCATTTCGGACCCGAACTCATGAGCGCTTTCCGAGAGGTGAAAGCGCTGTTCGATCCGGAGAATCTGCTCAATCCGGGCAACATCATCGAGCCGGGGCCGATGCCCTCGATCGCCCAGCGCACGCGCATCGAGCCAGAGGGAGAGCAGGTCTCGATCCCGAGTGTGGAGACGTTCTACACGTTCGAGGATCAGGATGGGCTGGGGCACGCGGTGGAGCAGTGCAACGGCGCGGGGGTCTGCCGAAAGCAGGCGGGCGGCACGATGTGCCCGTCGTACATGGCGCTCAAAGACGAACGGCACGCGACACGCGGAAGGGCCAACGCGCTGCGGATGGCGCTTACGGGGCAGGCGACGGGCCAGACGCTCGATTGGAACGATGCTGAGACGATCGAGACGCTCGATCTCTGCCTGAGCTGCAAGGGGTGCAAACGCGAATGCCCGAGCAACGTCGATGTTGCCAGGCTCAAGAGCGAGTACACAGCGCAGCGGTACCAGAAGCACGGCACACCGATCACGGCGAGGGCGATGGCCTCGGTTCGCACGCTCTACAGGCTAGGCTCGATGACGCCCGGGCTGGCGGCCAGGGCCGGGCGCCCAGGCATGGTGCGGAGCGTGATCAATAGGGTTATGCGGCTCCCCGCCGAGCGGTCGCTGCCTGTGCCCGTGCGTTCGCTCGCGAAGGATGAGGCGTGGAAGCAGTCGTCGGATCTTGACTTGCCGACGGTTCTGCTGCTTGGCGATTGCTTTACGATGTTCACGGAGCCGGGCATCGGTCTTGACGCGAAGGTGCTGCTGGAGGCGTTCGGGTACCACGTGAAGCTCGCGGATGTGGGGTGCTGTCAGCGGCCGGCGATCTCGACGGGACTTTTGTCCTCGGCGATCCGGCACATTGACAAGGTTGTGCCGAGGCTTCTGTCGCAGGTGGATGAATTGAAGGCGCAGGCGGTGCTGGTGGTGGAGCCCTCGTGTCTCTCTGCGATTCAGGATGACTGGCTCGGACTCCGCTGCAAGGGGTCGACCACGGACCGCAGACGGCTTGCGTCAATAAGCAGCCTCGTGGAGCAGTTCCTTGAGTCGCGGTGGGGCGAGCATCCGAGGACGCCCGAGTTCTCAGCGCCTGACGGGCGTGTGCTCTTTCACGGGCATTGTCATCAGAAGGCGCTCTGGGGCAACGAGTCAACGACGGCACTGCTCGCGCGGGCGTTCGGTGACAGCGTGCGCACGCTCGACACCGGCTGCTGCGGCATGGCGGGGAGCTTCGGCATGCACGAAGATCGCTACGAGCTCTCGATGAAGATCGGTGAGCTCACGCTCTTTCCCGCGGTGCGTGAGCGGGAGCCGGGCGATGTGGTGGTCGCCACGGGAACGTCGTGTCGGCACCAGATCCTCGACGGCGTGCAGGCGGAGGCGATGCACCCGGTCTCGCTCCTGCGCAGGCAGCTCGTCTGGCGCTCCGATAGCGACCGCTCGGGACTCGCACCGAACTTTGCTCGGGGGTGAGCGGGGCTCAGATCGGGGCGGGCACGGTCCGGAGGATGTCCTCGGCGATCTGCTCCATTGCAGCAGAGTGGTCGATCAACGCGGGGTCGCTCGGGGTGATGCGGTGCGAGGTCGCGGCGACGAAGTGCTCGGCGACGTCTTCGGGTGTGACGTAGTCGCGGTCGTGGAGCCGAGCGGTCGCGCGGGAGGCTTGCGCGACGGCAAGTGCGCCGCGTGTCGACAGGCCGAGCGAGAGGTCCGGTGTGTTGCGGCTCTTGTCGGCGAGTTGCTGGATGTATGCGGCGATCGGCGCTTCGAGTCGCGTCTTGTCGGTGGTCTCCTGCATGATCTGGATCTGCTCGAGTGTGAGCGTGGGCTTCAGGTCGCCCAGCGTGTTGAGCGAGGGACGTTCCTGGATCACGCGGACTTCGCTCTCTGCGCTCGGGTAACCCAGGCTTGTGCGGAGGAGGAAGCGGTCGAGCTGGCTCTCGGGGAGCGGATACGTGCCGTGGAAGGACGAGGGGTTCTGTGTGGCAACAACCATGAAGGGCGGCGCGATGCGATGGGTGACGCCGTCGATCGTGACGGCGGCCTCGTTCATGGCTTCGAGCAGGGCGCTCTGCGTACGGGGCGGCGTGCGGTTGACCTCGTCGGCGAGGAGGACGTTGGCAAACACGGGGCCCGGGCGGAAGCGGAATTCACGGGTCGATTCTTCGTAGATGCTGACGCCAAGGACGTCGGAGGGGAGCATGTCCGGGGTCATCTGGATCCGGCGGAACTCGCCGCCCACGCACCGGGCGACGGCTGAGGCGAGCACGGTCTTGCCCACCCCGGGGACATCCTCGAGCAGGAGGTGCCCTCGGGCGAGCAGGCAGCAGAGGACCTTGTCGATCGCCTTGGGGTCGCCGAAGTAGACACGGGCGATGCTCTCGCGGAGTGAATGGAGTGCTTCCTGCATGGGTCTGGGTTCCTCTCGTGGTGTGCCCCGCGATGAGGGGGCCAGAGTATATGATGCCCGCCGGCAGCTCATGGGATCACTCGACGACCACAATTCGGCCGGCGCGGTCACACGCTCCGATGATGGCATCGATCAGCATGGGGAAGTGCTCGAAGATGTGCTCTCGGGCCAGCTTCCCTGCTGGGTCTGCGGCTACGAGCTGAGCGGGCTCTCCGTCACGGGGGTTTGCCCCGAGTGCGGGACGCCCGTGCGCACGACACTGCTGGCGGTGGTGGACCCGTCGGCGGCATCGTTTGCACCGCTCCGCATGCCGCGGGTTGCGTCGGCCGGGCTCGTGCTGTGGACGGGTGCGGCAATGCTGGCGATCCTGACCATCTGGCTCTGTCGATTGACCGATGCGCTGGATGTGTGGTTCGCGGTTCCGTCGAAGCTGGGGTTTCTGGGCGCATTGGTCCCGATCTTCGCGGGGCTGAGCGGGCTAGGGAGTCTGGTGCTGATTCGGCCGCAACAGGGCGATTCGATCAGACAGACCCTCGGGCCGAGCGTGGCGAGTGTGCTGTACGTGCCGCTGGTCTGGATGCTGTGGGTGCTGCACGCCAGGCACGACCTCACTTCGGGCACGCCCTATTTCACGAACACGCTCAGAGAGGCCGATCGCGTGGAGCTGCGCTGCGGCATCGGGATTGTGACGATGCTCATCGCGCTGCTGCTCAGGCCCAGTGTGCAAGAGTTTGCCAAGCGTTCTGTCCTCATGCGGACGGGGCAGCTGACGCGTCAGACGCTTATCGCGGTGGTCGCGGCTCTGGCGATCGCGCTGGCCGGGGACATGATCCAGGTTGCGAGCCTGCGTGTCGACGCTTTGCAGAACATCGTGACGAGCACGGTCTCGCTCCTCTTGGTCGCGGCAGGCTCGGCGCTGGTGACGATCGGGGTCGCGGGGATGTTCTGGGATGCGCTGCGGCTCTACCCGCTCATCCGCAACGGCCCGCGGACGCTGGGTGATGTGGTCAGCAGGGAAGATGCCGATGCGTGAGGCCGACTTGCGTCTGGTGGATGAGGCGGTCGGGATGGCGATCGAGGCTTTGCCCGAACACCTATCCCAGCTCATCGAGGAGGTTCCGATCGTCTTGATCGATCATCCGACCCCCGAGATGCTCACGGACCTGGGCATCGATCTTGCCGACGAGAACGCCCTGGACGAGATCTGCGGCCTGCACACGGGTATCCCGATCACGGAGGACAGTGTTGAGCACTCTGCGGAGTTGCCAACGGTGATTCACCTGTTCCGACGGGGGTTGCTCGGGATGGCGATGGATGAGGCGGGCCGGATCGATCGTGAAACGCTGGACAGGGAAGTGCGAATAACGATTCTGCACGAGCTGGGGCATCATTTCGGGCTTGAGGAACAGGATCTGGACGATCTGGGTTATGGCTGACCGCCTCCGAACCGGATCAGGCCGGTACGCTCTGGCATAGGCAGCAGGAGATACGCATGAATCGAAGGATCGGTCGTTTGGTGGCTCTGGCGGGTGTGATCGCGGTGGCTCAGCCCGCGCTCGCTCAGGGGATGAAGAAGTCGAATTCCTACAACGTGGATACCGCGGGTGTGGGTGTGATCACGATCTCGGGTTCGCCGGCAGAGCGGCCCGGGCCGTTTGATTGGCTCTCGGGCGAGAACACGCTGACACTGCGTTCGCTCGTCAAGGGCATCGAGAAGGCCGCTGCCGACGACGGCATGCGGGCGCTCGTACTCAAGCTCGACGACGCGGCGCTCTCGGCGACGCAGGTCGAGGAACTCGTGGACGCGATCGAAGACGCCCAGGACGCTGGCAAGACCGTCTACGTCGTGGCCGACGGGTACAACACGACCGGGCTCATGCTCGCGGCCGTCGCCGACGAGTCGATCGTGCACCACGGCAGCCCGGTCTCGATCCCGGGTCTCTACATGGAGCAGTACTACCTCAAGGACATGTTTGACTGGGTCGGGATCGACGCCAGCTTCGAGCAGGTCGGGGAGTACAAGGGCGCCGACGAGACCTACACCCGCAGTGAGCCGAGTGCGGAGTGGCAGCAGAACATCTCGCAGCTGCTCGACAGCATGTACGGGAACATCCGCGCGATCCTCAAAGATGGCAACAAAATGAGCGATGAGGAGCTCGATGCCGCCATGGAGAAGGCGTTCTACACCTCCGCCGAGACGGCGGTCGAGCTTGATCTGCTCGACCGTTCTACCAACCTGGGCGAACTCGAAGAGTTGCTCGAGGATGACCTTGGTGCGGATGTGAGGTGGACAACGAACCTCATCGACACGGGCGCCGGGGCCTCGTTTGATTCATCGAATCCGTTTGCGATCTTCTCGATGCTCTCGAAGGACCCGAGCAACAAGCCGGTCCGTCCGACCATCGCGGTTGTGCATATCGACGGCGTGATTATGGACGGCGACTCCTCCGAGGGCGGGCTCTTCGGCTCGCAGTCCGTCGGCAGCCGAACCATCCGGGGCGTGCTCAAGGAGATCGGCGACAACGACCTGATCAAGGGCGTGGTAATCCGCGTGAATTCGCCGGGCGGCTCGGCGACGGCCAGCGAGGTGATCTGGCGCTCGGTGCGCGAGGTCGCCGACGAGAAGCCGGTCTATGTGAGTGTCGGGAACATGGCGGCCTCGGGCGGGTACTACATCGCCGTCTCGGGTGACAAGATCTTCGTCAATCCCTCGTCGGTCGTTGGTTCGATCGGTGTCGTGGGCGGCAAGCTTGCGATGGAGGGTGCGTTCAACAAGCTGCACGTCAACGTTGTCGGTCAGGGCCGCGGGCCAAGGGCCGAGCTCTTCGGCAGCAGCAAGCCCTGGGACGCCTCCCAGCGGGCGGCGGTCCGCGAAATGATGACCGAGACCTACGACCTCTTTACCAGCCGGGTTGAAGAAGGTCGCAGCGGCATCAACCTCGACGAGACCGCGAGGGGCCGACTCTTCACGGGTAACAAGGCGATCGGGCTTCGGATGGCCGACGAGATCGGTTCGCTCAATGACACGATCGTGTCGCTCGCGGACGAGCTCGAGATGTCGAACTACGACGTGCTCGATTACCCGGGGCCGATGAGCTTTGAGGATCTCATGGAGCAGTTCACCGGCGGCATGGTGTCCTCGCCGATCGAGGGCATCGAGCGTGTGGTGCAGAGTGTTGTCGGGCCCCAGGCCTGGCCCGCGGTGCGTCAGCGCATCGACGGCGCGATCATGCTCAAGAACCAGCCCGTGATGCTCATGGATCCGAACATCCTGATCTTCAAGTAAGACGGGAGCGGGTGCAGTCAAGCCAAAGAGAAGGCCCAGGGATTTGCTTCCCTGGGCCTTTGTTGTTTTTGTTTCGTTGGTGACGGATCAGTCGACCGACATGATCTCTTTCGACTTCGTGTCGAGCTTGCTGTCGACCTGAGCTTCGTACTTCTTGAGAAGCTCCTGGATCTCGTCCTTGAGGGTTGCGACCTCGTCCTCGGAGATGTGGTTGTCGCCCTTGCCGAGCGCGTCGGCCTGCTTGTTGCCGTCGCGACGGGCGTTGCGGATGACGACCTTCGTATCCTCGGCCATTTTCTTGGCCTTGGCGACGAGCTGCTTGCGTCGGTCGGTCGAGAGCGGCGGGATGTTCAGGCGGATCTGCTTGCCGTCGACGTGGGGCGTGAGGCCGAGGTCTGAGGCTTCGATCGCCTTGGTGATTTCCTTGAGCGCGCCGGCGTCGAATGGCTTAATGAGGATCTGGGTTGCCTCGGGCGTGCTGATGCCGGCGAGGGATTTGAGGTCGGTCGGGGCGCCGTAGTAATCGACCTTGATGTACTCGACGAGCGCGGTCGAGGCGCGGCCGCCGCGGAGACCCTGGAACTCGTGATCGAGGTAATCGATCGCCTTGGTCATGAGTTCTTCGGCGTTGAGGAGGATGGAATCGGGATCGTTCATGGTGCTTTCCTTGCGGGACGGTTCAATCAGAGGGCCGCGGTTTCCTTGGCGCTGGCGTCAACGAGCGTGCCGATGGGCTCGCCCGCGATCACGCGTTCGATATTTCCAGGCACATCGAACTGGAAGACGCGGATGGGGATCTTTCTCTCGCGGCACATCGCAAAGGCGGTGACGTCCATGACGGCCAGTCCCTTGGCGAGCGCGTCATCGAAGCTGATGCGCTCGAACCGGGTGGCGTCCGGGTGCTTTTTGGGGTCTGCGGAGTAGATGCCGTCGACCTTGGTTGCCTTGAGAAGCTGCGTGCAGCCGAGCTCGGTGGCGCGGAGGGCGGCGCAGGTGTCGGTTGTAAAGAAGGGGTTGCCCGTGCCCGCGACCAGGACGACGACCCGGCCCTTCTCGAGGTGGCGGATCGCCCGGTTGCGGATGAATGGCTCCGCGACGGCTTTGATTTCCAGGGCGGACATGACGCGTGAGTCGACCCCGATCGAGGTCAGGTGCTCGCGGAGGGCGACGCCGTTGATGACGGTGCCCAGCATGCCCATGTAGTCGGCCGTGCTCTGCTCGATCCCGCTGGAATCGGCGAGCTCGGCCCCACGGATGATGTTCCCGCCGCCGACGACCACGGCGAGCTGGACACCCAGGTTTGCAGCCTTCTTAATCTCAGCTCCGATGAGCTTGAGGCGTTCGGGGTCGATCCCGAAGCCGCCCGGGCCTCCGAAGGCCTCGCCGCTGAGTTTGAGAAGAATTCGGGTCTGTTGATCGGCAGCCATATGGTCATTCCCCAGCGTCTAGAGCGAGCATAGACCCGAAGCGTGGGTGGAATCGATCTATGGTACGATCCGGGGCAGGGGCGGTGCGAGCCGGGAGATGGGCCGGTCGATGCGGTCGAAGAGGGAACCGGAGCCGGTTTCGGCCGTCTAAGGGGAGATAGGCTACCAGAGCCCGGGCGGGCCGAGCCCGGGGCCAAGCGAGACCAAAGCCCGCTGATGAGCCAGCTTGCCGACACCACGATCGGGACGGATCCCGAAGCCCAGTCCCCGGAAGACGAGTCTTCGCTCGGCGCGAAGATCCGGCGATGGTTTCTGCGTGCCTCGATCGCGGGGATGATTCTCTCGCTGCTGGTGCACATCGCCCTGTTTCTGATCGCGGCCCTGATCACGACCGGTGGCGGCGGGAGCCGGGGCCCCGGACCGGCGTCGGCGATTGAATTCGCGGTCCAGAGCGAGTCCGACCTCGACGAGTTCCAGTCTGAGGAGCTCTCGGTCGACCAGCCCAATTCCGAAGAACTCCTCAACGAGCTGACCGACGCGACGTCCGATCCGTTGCTCGACACACCGATCACGGATCTGCTCGAGCCGACGGGCAAGCTCGAGGCCGAGATCTCGGGCGGCGGGGGGGATCTCACCTCGGCGGGCGACGGCGCCACGGGCGGGGCGGGCACGGGGTCGGCGAGCTTCTTCGGCGTCGAGGCTCGGGGCAACCGGTTCGCCTACGTCGTGGATGTCTCGGGCTCGATGGACCGCGAAGGCCGACTGGCTGGCATGCAGGCCGAGCTTGGTGAGTCGATCAGCGGCATGCCCGAACATGTCGGGTTCTTCGTCGTGTTCTTTGCGGACACGGCTTATCCGCTCGGAGATCGTCGCAAGTGGACGGACGCGACGGGTGCGGGGAAGCGATGGGCACGTGATTCCATCTCAAGACTCTCGCCGCTGGGTGCGACCAACCCACTGCCGGCCTTCGAGATGGTCTACGACATCCGCCCGAGACCCGACGCGATCTACTTCATGACCGACGGCGAGTTCGACGAGAGCATCGCGGACATCATCATCCGTCGCAACAAAGAACGCCCGATGCCGGTCCATTGCATCACGTTTGTTTCGCGCGAGGGTGAGAGCGTGATGCGCCGCATCGCACGCGAAACGGGTGGCACGTACACGCATATCGCGAGGCCGGGCGGATGAGGCGCGTGGGGTTCGCCATCTTGAGTGCAATGGCAGCGGCCGCGCAGGCCGAGCCGGGCACGGTGACGCTCTGCACCGGGCAGGTTGTGCAGGCCAGCGAGATCAAGGTCAGCACCGAGGCGGTGCTGGTCGTGACGGCCGGCGGCGAACGCACGCTCGGGTGGCACGAGGTGCGCGCAGTCGGTGGGCGGGCTTCGGCCTCTGCGGTTGAATATCTCGCGGATGCGGACGACGCCTGGCGCGGGCTGACGCGTCTTGAGCGGGGCGACCGGGTCGCAGCCGAGCCGCTGCTCGAAAGGGTCTTCGAGCCACTGGCGGGTCACAATGGGCCGACGGCCACCGCGGTCTCGGAAGGGTTGCTCTCCTGCCGAGTGGCGCGAGGTGCCCAGGCGCTGGCGATCGAGCCCTATCTCACGCTGGTCCTCAACAATCCGGTTGAGGTCACGAGCGACATACTCGACGAGCGGACGGCTCTGTACCCGGCTCTGCCTCCCATCTGGGGCAGCGAGGCGGGGCTTGCTTCGGCCGTGACATCCGTGGCGTGGGATGAGTTTGCCAAATGGGAATCGCGCGGGCGGGCGAGACAGCTCGCGGAGTTGTACACCGCTGCGGCTCTCTACGAGATCAGCGGCGAATCGGTCATGCCCACGCTCACCCCGATTGATGAGGGTGTCCAGCTTGTGCACGACATGGTCGCATCCCGGATCGGCAGTGAACGCGAGCGTGCGGGTGCGCGTGCATCGCTCAAAGCGCGACTCGAGCAGGATCTGCCCGATTGGCAGCGGGCGTGGGTTCACGCCGCGATCGGGCTCTCGCTCCTGGCTGAGGACGACACGCACGAGTCGCGGCTCGGGATCGTGCAGCTTCTCTACGTGCCCGCTCAGTACGCGCAGACCCAGCCCTATCTTGCCGGTGTCTGTCTCGCGAAGGCATCGATCCGCCTGGCGGAGATGGGTCGGAGCGAGGCGGCGGTCACGCTGGCGGGGGAGCTGGCGCGTGAGTACAAGCGGCACATCTCGATCGAGCACCCGATCGTGCGAGAATTGATCAGGCAATACCAGAATCAGAGCACACCGGCCGCGCCCAGCGAGGAGGACGCATGACGTTTCCAGGCTTTCACTCGGATCTGATCACGTTGGCGCAGGCCGACGGCGGGGGCAAGTCGATCCTCCAGCACATCGCCTCGGGCGGACCGATCGGGTTGATCATCATTCTGCTCTCGTTCGCGGCGGTCGCGCTGGTCGTGATGCACTCGATCCAGATTCGCCTCGTCAAACTCGCGCCACCAGAGCAGTTCGACAAATTGCGTGATCTGCTCGCAAGACGGGAGCTCGACAGCGCCCGCGCGTACTGCGATTCCGAGTCGCACGACAGCTTCCTGACGCGGGTGATCGGTTCGGCGCTGACCCGCTGCGCCCGCTCGCCTTTCGGCCTGCTCGAGTTCCGCGGCGCACTCGAGGAATCAGGTCGCGATCAGGTCGGCAGGCTCTACCGAAGCACCGAGGGGCTCTCGCTCATTGTGACCGTCGCCCCGATGCTCGGGCTGCTCGGCACGGTGCTCGGCATGGTGGGGGCGTTCAACACGCTGGGCAGCTCCAGCGGCGGCTTCGCTAAGCCAGACGAACTCGCCAGCAGCATCGCTGTCGCGCTGATCACCACGGTGCTCGGTCTGGTGGTGGCGATCCCGGTCTCGGCGGCGCTCGTCTTCTTCCGCAACCGCATCGATTCTGTGACGAGCGAGGTCGCGGTCATGACCGAAGAACTGCTCGGCCTGGTCGAGAGCCACCAGTCCAACGCCCAGCGGGGCCCGGCTCCCCAGCCCGCGCGCAGGCCCGCGGTCTCCCCGGCAGGTGCGCCCAGGGCATGAAGCGCGAGGGGCACGTCGAAGACGGGTTTGATATGACGCCCATGATCGATGTGGTCATGCTGCTCATCATTTTCTTTCTTGTGACTTCGCAGTTCTCGCAATCCATCCGCACGCAGCTCGAACTGCCCAAGCAGCAAGGGCAGGAAACGGAGGTCGACACCTCGGGCGATATCGTCGTCGATCTCCTCGCCGACGGCTCGATCCGCCTCGAGGGCGAGTCGATCTCAATGGATTCATTCATCGCCATGGTCAGCGCCGAGCTCTTGCACGGCAACGCGGAGACGCAGGTGCTGATCCGTCCGGAACGCACGGGGCAGGCTCTGCACCTCAACCGTCTCTGCGCCAGACTCTCGCAGGCCGGCGTGCGGGCATACCGGATCGCGACGAACCCGGTCGATGGGGGTGAGGGATGAAGTTCGCCCAGCAGACCTCGACATCCCGCAAGCCGGTGAGGCTTCCGCTGATCGGCATGATCGACGTGTTCTTCCTGCTTCTCGTGTATTTCGTAGTCTCGGCAACGATCGCGCAGCCGGAGGATGAGCTTGCTGCGGCTCTGCGTCAGGAAAGCTCGCAGGCCTCGGCAACGGATCTCCAGCCCCAGTACGTCGAGGTGCAGCGGAGCGATGGGGGCGTGGCGTACAAGGTTGGTGCACGCGTGCTCCGGTCGCGGGAGGAGCTTGTCCAGGTGTTGTCCGAGCTTCCGAAGGAGGCCGGTGTCTTTCTCCGTGTGAATGACGACGCCCCGGTCTGGGCCGCGGCTGCGGCGCTCCAGGCGTGCCACGACGCAGGGTATGAGAAACTGACGTATGTCACGCAGAAGTAAGCTGCCCATCCTGGTTGTGCTCTTGCCGATGCTGCACTGGCAGGCCTGTGCGCAGACGGAGCCGGTCGGCATCGAGCAATACCTCAGCGACCGGGGGCTGGATGACCTGCTCGCCGAGCATCTGGTGGAGGAGCTTGCGACCCAGTCGGGCGACGCTCGCACCGCGACAGCTCAGGAACTCGGCCAGCTCTACGTGCGACTGCTCGACCAGGCGACGACCGAGACGGATCGCAAATTCTGGTCGGAGCGTGCGTCGAATCTGCTCAGGCTTGTCCCGGAGGCGGATTCGCCGGAACTGCGGATTAATCTCGCTAAGGCGGCCTACATGCGTGCCGAGGCTATCGCCGAGCAGTTCAGGCTGCGCATGGCAACGCAGCAGGAGGTGGCTCAGGCCGAGCGCGTGCTCAGGGATACGTCGTCGACATTCCTCGAGATCGCGCAGGCGGCGCACCTCTCGGCGCAGCGGCTCGAGAAACGCTTGTCCGAGCGACTCGATGAGGACGCCGAGCAGAAGGTCACGGCTGACCTCGCCCGCGCCAGACAGAGCCGATCGCTCGGGTTCTATTACGCCGGCTGGAGCGAGTATTACTTGTCGCTGATCACAGGCGACACCTCACGAGCAGGGCGGGCGCTCAGGCATTTCGGGTGGCTGCTCAATGCGCGGGAGGGCGATGAGGCGTCGTACGACAGGCTCCAGCCGGGGCTGCTCCGCTACGAGCACGTCGCACGCTCGGCGATCGGGGCGGCTCTTGCGTGCTCGATTCAGGGGCGTTCGGTTGAGGCGGTGGCCTGGCTCGATGCCGTCGAGCGCAGCACGGACGTCGCGCAGAGCATCCGCGACCAGATCGTGGACCGCAGGCTGTACGTCCTCGCCAAGGCGGGCATGTGGGCGGACCTCGAACTCATCGTTCGGCGACTGAGGTCATCGGGTGGCGAGCTCGAACCGATCAAAGCGCGCATCCTCGTGGTGACGTGCATGGAGGCGCTGGCAGGCCCGGAGGGACGGGGCCGAAGCCGGGAGCTGATCCGCCGACTGTCGGACGCGGGGCTGGCCGACCTCGTCGCGCAGGGCGAGGTCGGGCACGTGCTTGAGCTTGTCCGCGCATTCGGCACGGACTCGCTCGGGGAGAACGGGTTTGTCGTGCTGTACGTCAAGGGCCTGCTCGCCATGGACACCGCACAGCAGGCGAGAGATGCCGCGGGCGACACCGGCGAGGGGCCGGTGAACGACCCCGCGATCGCCGCGATGTACCGCAGTGCAGCGAATCAATTGCTTGCATCGGTCGATGAACCCGACGCGTCGCTGCACGAGACCGAGCGTGTGCGTGCGATGACCTCGGCGGGCACGGCGTTCTATCTGGCAGGCGATACGGTGCTGTGTGTCGATGTGCTCGAACGCGCGATCGGGGAGGCGAAGTCACCCGAGGAAGCGGAGCCTGCACACTGGCTTGCTGTGGTCGCGCTCGATTCCGCGGTGGAAGAGGGCGAGAGCTCGCTCAAGCCCCGCCGAGATCAGCTCGCGATGCTCTACCTGACCGAGTACGCAGGCACTGATCGTGCGGCCAGGCTGCTCATGCGTCCTTCGAGCACGGGTCTGCTGCCCGATGACGAGGCGGTAGAGATTCTGCTCTCGATCCAGCCCACCTCGCCGAACTTCCTCGCGGCAAGGCGTCAGGCGTCGCAGCTGCTTTACCGCATGTATCGCCGGGCTCCCGCGTCGCGGCGGACCTTCGCGGCCCAGCGGTTCGTGGATACCGCGTCACAACTCATTCGGCAGGAACTGCTGGAGGTTCGCTCCGGAGATGTTGAGCTCGCGACGCGCGCCTCGGACAGCGTGGTACTCCGCGCCAGGCAGGTTGCCGACGCGGCCATGGGCATGTCACCCGCGGATGTTGAACGCGCAACCTTCGCGCTGGACACACTGGACCGTGTCGGCAGCTTCGCGGCAATCGACATGGACGAACTCGCGCCGGAGATCGCTTTCCGACGATTGCAGATCGCCTCGTCGCAGGGAGACCGCGCGGCGGTCGATCGGTGGTACGCCGAAGTCGAGCGCCTCGATGGCGGGTTCCTCGGGTCGGCTCAGCGGATTTTGTATCGTGATGCCGTCGAACAGTGGATTGATGACCCGTCCGATACAGCAGCGGCGAGAGAGATCGTGCGGCAGGGCGAGGGCGTGGTCGAACAGCTCGGTGGTTCCAGCGCCAACGAGCGCGTGCTACTTGGCGTGCTCGAAACCTCGGCTCAGGCAGCCGGCGCGATCTGGGAGCTCGAGAGTGATCGGGCCATGCTCGACAAGGCTATCGCGTTCAATCAGCGACTGATCGATTCCGGCGCGGCCTCGGGTCCGGTGCTGATGCGCCAGGCCAGACTCCTCGAGCGGGCGGGGCGGAATTCGGATGCCCTCGAGGTTTGGCGCCGCCTTGTTGCGGGGCTGGAGTCCGAGAGCGAGGACTGGTACGAGGCTCGCTACGAATCCATGCGTCTGCTCTCAGCAGTGGATGTGGAATCGGCACGCACCGCCATGCGTCAGCACATCACGCTCTACCCGTCACTCGGGCCGGCGCCTTGGGATGCGAGGTTCCGTAGTCTGGCACGCGCGATGAATGTCGAGGTGCCGCGATGAGTGCGCACGATCCGGGTGAAACATTCTTCGGCGTCTCCGTCGGGACTGATCCGTTTCCCCTTCTCGGCCTCCCGCGGAAAGCCGCCTCTGAAACCGAGGTGCTTCAGGCTCTGGGCGCGAGGATGTCCGCGATCGCGGGGCATCCGAGAAGCCAGACCCCCGAGGCCAACGAGATCCGGCTTGCCTTGCATGCCGCAGCAGCCCAGTTGCTCGATCCGAAACTGCAGGAGCTTCTGCTCCAGCGTTCTGGCGAAGCAAGCCAGCCGCAGGAACCGCCGCCACAAACGGTCGAGCCTCCCCGTCCTGAAGCGACCAATCACGTCCCGATGGAATCTGCTGAGCCGTATGTCCATCCGCTCACACACGATGTGCTGCTCGTCGTGGCAGCCAACGGCGGCTGGAATGCGGCCGCGATGCGCCGTCTTGCCATGCTCGCGCACGCGCGAGGGATAGCCTCGCAGGAAATCCCGAGCGTCATTACGAAGGTGCTGGCGAACCCCATCTCCCAGCCTGCCCCTCAGCCCGCTACCGAGCCGATACCGGTCGCCGAAGATGAGGGCGCTGTCCGCATCGGATCGGTCGCGGCAACACGCCAGGTAGGCTCGGGCCGGCGGTCCTCTCTCGGTGTCCGTGCGGCTCCCTGGGTGATCGGTGCAGCGACGCTCGTTTCATTGGTGCTTGTCTGGGTTCGATTGACTTCCGCACCGACGCACACCCCCGATGCGGCCGTAGACAACACCGTCCCGTCGGCGCAGGACATTCGCTCGACTACGCGGACACCGGATCCAGCGAGAACAGAGCTTGCTCCGGCTGAGATGACAGCGCGTGACGGCGCCCGACAGATCACTCAGCTTGCCAACCGTCGCGAAGGCTTCGGCGAGACCGAGATCGAGCATTTCCGGCGCGCGTATCAGGTCGTGGCCAGGGACTGGACCGAGATCGGACGGGACCAGATCGGCGCAATGCACGACTCGATCCTGGAATTGCTGTACTCGAACGCATCGAAACAGAGCGAGTCGTTGGCCATTCTCGCTGCGATCGGCGAGCCGATGCGCAGCTTCCCGGGCGACCCGGAGGGCTTTCGTGCGTGGGTGCTGAGTGTCGCCACCATGTCCCGCCTCTCGATGGAGCGGAACCTGCCAACGTCGCTCGATTCCGCGATCATCGGCAGACTGACCGGGGCGCTCGGTGAGGTGGTGCAGGGAACCGATTACAGCTTCGAGGGTGCTGTGCTTCAGACCCTTGGCACCTCCTCGCAACGGCTCGCATCGCAGAACGCCTCGGATCGTCTCTGGCGCGTGTGGCTGGAACAACTCGGCGCTGTGGCGGCTCCGGGTGAGGCGGTCTACGACGATGCGGTTCTGAACGCGATCGAGAGGGTCATGTTGCTGGGCGCGGACCCCTCGCAATCGAGACCGGTCTTTCAATCCATCGAAACGCTCGCCTCGGCACTCCGACTCGAACCGGGCAGCGCTGTTGCCGAGCGTCTCGTCTTGTGGCTCTCGGATGACCGTGTCACGATCAGTGACATCGGGGCGGTCATGCGGCCGCTCGTCTCGCGTTCGAGGACGGAGGGCATCGACGAAAGCCTCGTCCTCTCATCCGCGGCCGGCGAAACAGACCGCATGGCGCTGCGTTCCAAGATCGAAGAAGTGCTGCTCGGCAGAGATTCCGGCACGTCCGAAGCGGTGGAATCCTGGATCGACATCGCCGACCAGCAACTGGTCAGAGAGAACGGTCGCCGACCCGTGGACATGGTCGCCAGGGCGGTGGTCATGAGTCGGCTGTCAGCCGCCGCTCGCGCCACGCTCTGGGGTGATCGCAAGCAAGCCGAATCCACACTCGCGAATCTCACCGACGATATCGAGAAACTGGTGGCCGGTATCGAGTCCGACCCCACGGCGTTTCTCGGCGGCTCAAATGCCGATGAATGGGCGCGGAAGTACATCGACGCCCGTCAGAACATCCCGATTCGTCAGGCCCTGCTGGGCGAACTCGCACGCAACAAGCGTGCGCTCGGCCCTGTCGCTGCGGAAGTCATCGTGCGAGACGCGTTCCTCGGCACACCCGCAACGGTCCGCGCTCAGGCGCGCGAGGTCGTTCGCCTCTACTCCGACAGCCCCGCGATCCTGAACGGCGTCCTCGAGTACCTGCCCCGCATCCCCAAGATCGATGCAAGCAGCGAGCTGATCGAAGCGGTGACCTACGCACGGTTGCCCTCGGTCAAATCGCCCGCGTGGAGTTCGCGCGCCAGGCAGGCTTGCGTGGACGAACTCTTGCGCCGGCTCACCGGCATCGGCGAGGGCCAGGTCATCGACACACTCGCAACGCTGCTTCAGGGCAGCTACGAGAATCGACTGGGGGGATCGGCTTCACTCCGTTTCGGCCCGGACGCTGTCGGGCTCGCCGAGACGGCCGCCGAACTCTCGGCTATGTGGCGCAGACTCGCCGAGAACGAGGCCGAGGAGTTCTCGGTGGTGGCCGCCCTAGATGATCTCGATCACCGGAGCGTCGGCCGACTTCTGCTTGCCGAGGGGTCTCTGGATCGATTCGCGGCGCATCAGGTGACCGCGGTGGAGGCGATGTCCCTGCTCGTCATCGCCGAGAGTCCCGCGGCCCGCGAGCAGGTTGAGGACATCCGCAGCGAGCTCTCAGAGAGCAGGCGGAATGCAAAGAATGTCCTCGAACAGATCGTGGCTTGTGAGGTCGCCGCCGTGAAACTCTGGAAACTGCGTCTGGAGAGATCAGTCCTATGAATTCGCTCGTGCGTGGATCGGTACGGCTCCTGTGCCTGCTCGCCGCCCTGGTGACGCAGGGAGCGTTCGCGCAAGACGATCTCGAACGCAAGCTCGAATCGCTCTCGCCGATCGATCCTGAGGGGTATTTCTTGCTGGCCGAGGATGTCGCGGGTTCGTCGAGCGGCATCGAAGACATCCGCCTCGCTCGGCGTCTCTACGTTCTCGCGTTCGTGCTTGCCCAGAAAGAACAGGCGGGGGTCGAGGACGAAGCGAGTTTCCCGATCGCCGCCAGCGCGTGCCTCGGGCTTGCATCGCTTGAAACCGCCGAGGACCGCAAACGCTGGCTCAGGGCGCTAGCGGGCCGATTGGACGAACGCTACTCCGCGCGCAGATGGGATTCGGATGCCGAGAACGACACCCCGAGCGAGGCAGGTTTGCTGCTGGCCGAGGCCATCGGGCTGGCGCTCTCGGGTGACGGCTCGCTCGCGAGGCAACGCTTCGACGACCCTCGCGTCAGCGCACTGCTCGAAGAAACACGCGACATCATCGATCGGCCGGGCACCGAGGCCTCGACATCCGCGATCCAGCACGACGCCGAGGTCTGGCCCTGCCCCGAGTGCGGCAACGCGCGAGGCGTGCCCGATCGCGCCGAAGGCGGCCAGGTCAAGCGGCTCTGTTCCACGTGCCGGGGCAACCCGGGGCCCGTCATCTCGCGGGACGCGTACATCGCGTATCTCGCCTACCAATCCATGCTGCTGCACGGCACCCAGAAATCGTGGTCCGCGGAACTCGTCGTAGGTAGGGGCAGAACGCTGCTCGACCCGGAGCCCGCCGAGGTCGCGCCGAGCATGGGGGTGGACGCCAGCAAGGTCTACTACCGCGACGGCAAATGGCTCGATAGCCAAGAGCTGATGGAGTTGCAGGACCACGGGGAATAGAGTCGACTCGCAGCTATACAGGAGCCCACGATGTCAGACGCCCCGCAGACGATCCCCGCCAAGCCCGAGATCACCTTCGACGAGTTCGCCAAGATCGATCTCAGAGTGGCTACCGTGGTCTCCGCCGAGTTGCACCCCAACGCGGACAAGCTTCTGAAGCTCCAACTCGACGACGGTTCGGGCACGCCCCGCCAGATCTGCGCAGGCGTCCGGGCGTACTACGCGCCGGAAGACCTCGTCGGTAAGCAGGTTGTCATTGTGGCGAATCTCGCGCCGCGGACCATCCGAGGCGAGGAATCGCGTGGCATGATGCTCGCCGCGAGCAACGCCCCCAAGGGAGAGAGCGGCGAGCGTGATGTCGTCGCGGTCACCCTGATGGCGCCGCTGGAGACAGGCTCAATCGTCTCGTGAGGGCGGCTTCTGTCCCCGCTCACGCTGGGATGGCCCACGGTCACGGTCATGCCGAGAGGGCTTGGCATTGTCCTCGCCCGATTCGATCCGCTCGAGCATGTGCTCGTACTGCTCGTTGATGCGCTGCTCGCGCTCGGACTCGGCTTTGGAAACCTCAGCCGAAAGTTCGTCGAGACGCTGCTCCGCGTCGCGGAGTTCGTAGCGGGTCATCGCGGCCCGCGCATCGAACCCAAGCGCGATCGCGTTGCGAAGATCATCACGTGCGAATGCCAGTTCTTCTTCGGTGGACTCGGAATCCTGCATGGCAATGCTGAGCGCTCTTGCCGCCTTCGCGATCCTGAGTCCCGCGAGCATCTCCTGCTTGGTCGCGTCGTAGCGTTCTGGGTCGCGGTCTTTCAGATCGACGAGGCGCTGCAGCCTTGGCGCGAGCCTGCGGATAAGCCGTTCCCGCTCGGGCCCATCGGTCTCCAGCACGCGCTGGAAGGGTGAGTCCTTGCCACCGTTGAACTCACTGTCCTCATGGAGATCACGCAGGACAGCGAGGTACGCCTCGTTGTCGTTCTCGATCCGCGGCTCAGTTTGGTGACGATCGGGTTCGTGCGGCCCTCCCTGCATGGGAGGCTCGGGTGTCTCGCCCCGATCGATCGCCTCGATCTGACGCTCCAGCCAACGCTCGCGCATCTGAAGGCGTTCGAGCTGATGCTTGAGATCCTCGCGGAGTTCTTCGCGTGTCGGTCTCGGCCTTTGCCTTTCACCCTGCGCCATAGCGGGGCCGACGAAAAGGGCAGCGGCGAACATCCCTATCAGGGCGCGTTTCATAGTGAACCTCCGAGATCCTGCCAGGCTGAATCCGATGAGAGCTCGTACTCGTTCGTATCAATCTGGAGTTCGAGCATGTTGAGGCTTTCGTCGATTTCGTCAGCGTCGGCGATCAGCATGTCCATCGCGTCGAACGAGCTGAGCAGCAGATCGGTCGAGAGATCAGATTCCGACTCTGCCGAGGCCAATTCATTCACGCTCTCGACATCCACGCTGAGCATCGGCATCCAGACGACGTAGCCCAGCAGCGCGATGCAAGCGGCGGTGGCGAACGGGATCCATGCCGTCGACTTCTTTCGGCGTCGCCCGGGCACACGGGCCGTGTGCTGCTGCTGCATGGCGTGCCAGATCCGGTCTTCGAACCCCGCGTCGGGCTCGCTCCGGTCGTGGCTCGACAGGCGATCGAGCATGCTCTCCATGACAGGATCGCGCTCGCTCTGGTTGTTCATGTCGTTATTCATGACTGACTCCCGCCTTCGCGTCTGTGCCGAGGATCTTCCGGAGCTTGTGCATCGCGCGGTGGTGACGCGCGAGCAAGGTGCCCACGGGTTCGTTCAGGAGCTCCGCGATGGCTTTGAATTCCATGCCCGCCTGGTGGCGCAGTCCGATGATCTCCTGATCGGCGTCGCTCAGGCTGTCGATCGCCGACCGAAGTTTGCCGAGTTCGTCGCCCGGCTGTGATGGCTCGTCTTTGACGGAGATGGTCTGGACCGAGGTGCTCTCGGTCCGCAGCCGCCTGGTGTTTCTGCGGATCTGATCACGGATCCGGTTCATCGCGATGCGGAAGAGCCAGGACTCGAACTGGCCTCGCTCTGTATACCGCCCCGTGGAAACGTGTTGGAACACCGAAGCAAACACCGCCTGCGCAACCTCCTCGGATTCGTCCGGGTCTCGAAGCCGACTCTTGGCCAGCGCGTAGACCCGCCTGCCGTACCGCTCGATCAGCTCAGACCAGGCCTGACCGTCACCCCGGGCGGCCTCTGCAACGAGAACCGCCAACTCGTCAGCTGCGCCGGCAGACAATTCGCCCGCCGGATCGTCGGTTTCTCGCCCGGCGATGTGCTCGTCCACAGCCGACATCCTTCTGAAGGGCCAAACGCACTCGCGACTCTCGGATTGCGTCCCCAGCGTGCCTGCTGGACCGATATCATCGTCCGATGACCGAGATTGCATACACCGTGATCGCCGAGACCGACTCGGAGGCCACCATGCGAGCCTATGTCGACTGGCTCACCGGCGGGCACATCCGCGACGTGATCAATGCCGGGGCCAGTTCGGCCGCCCTGATTCTGCTCGATTCTGAGGGGGATGAGACCCACAGAGCCGAAATGAGGTATGTGTTTGGGTCCAGAGAAGCGTTCGAGGCGTATGAGCGGGGGCCCGCGGTGGCTCTCCGCGAGGAAGGAATCAGTCTGTTTGGCCCGAAAAGCGAACATCCGGTCCGCTTTCGGCGAACGCTGGGCGGGGTGGTCGCCGTTCTTCCCTAATGCTGTCGGATCTTTCTCGGGCCTTCGAAGGGACCCCTTTGCCCGAAGTGAGCGATGAACCCCTCGTCAGCCGGTACGTGAAGGGCGATCGGTCTGCCCTGCGGGTGCTCATCGACCGGCACAAGAACGATCTTCTTCGTTTCTTGACGCGGCTCACGGGCGACCGCGATGCCGCCGAAGACGCGTTTCAAGAGACTTTTTTGCAATTTCACCTCTCTGCGCAGCGTTTTGACACCAGCCGGAAATTCAAACCGTGGATCTTCACGATCGCGGCGAACAAAGCCCGGGATGCCATGCGTAGAAAGGGCAGGAGGCCGGCTCTCGGTCTCTCAGCTCCGGTCGGCGGCAACGGTGGCGGGGGCACGATCGAATTCGTGGACTTGATGGAGATGCCCGGGCCCAGACCCGAAGACGATCTGGACACCCGAGAGCAGCAGGAACTGGTAGCCAAAGCCATGGACTCCCTGTCCTTCACCCTCAGAGAAGTGCTCCTGCTGGCCTACTTCCAGCGGCTCAGCTACGCACAGATCGCCGAGGATCTGGACATCCCGCTCGGCACCGTCAAAAGCAGACTTCACAGCGCCGTTGCAACCTTTGCCAAGGTGTACGGCAAACTGCTTGAGGAACGCGAAAAGCAATCGCCCAAAGAACCCACCCGTGGAGGGACCACCCCGTGACGTTGCGAAACGGACGCGCAACTCGACTCTGTCCCGAAGCCGAGAAAGCGCTGGATGCGCTGATCGAATCCGGCTGGGACCTCTCACGCGTGCCCGATGAATACCGACAAAGCGCCGAAGCACTGATCGACAACTTCGGCCACGCCTGCGAAGAGAGCCCCGAGGCGGCTCCCGAACTCGTCGAGGCCACCATCCGCAAGCTGATCAGCGAACCAATCGGGGAAGCCTCGCTCAGCGACGCCTCCGCCGACGCGCTCGATATGTGGAGCCTCTCGGGCTACCGCACCGGCAACGTTCCCAAGGGCCTCCGTGAGCAGGCCGAGCGGCACGAGGCCTTCGCCGAGATGATCTCCCGGTCCGTGACCGGCTCGGATCTCGACGTCACCGATGATCTGGTCGAGGGCACGCTCGGGCGGATCGCCGAGTACGAGGCCCTCGCCGAGCCGAGGAGCTTCGCCTTCCCAATCAAGCTCAGGCTGACCGACATCGTCTCTGTCGCGGCTGTGCTGCTCATCGGGCTCTCCGTCACGCTCCCGGTGATCTCGACGTTCCGTTTCGAGTCCATGCGCAAGCTCAACGAGTCGAACTTCGCTGTCGCCTCGGTCGCGTTCGGCTCGTACGCCACCGACAACGAGGGGCGTCTGCCGGTCTACACGCCTTCGAGCGAGATCCTGAACCAGTCCGCGGGCGCACTGCGCCGGTGGTGGCTCGTGGGTCTCGACCCGCTCCAGTCCAACTCGGCGAACCTCTACACCCTGACCCGCGAGGGCTACACCTCACTCGAATCGCTCGCCAGCCCGGGCAACGAGAACGCGGTCGAAGAGCCGGCCAGCGACGACGCGGTCGACTGGGGCGAGTTCAACGAGGTTTCGTACAGCTTCAGGATTCTCCAGGGATCCCCGAGCGATGACCGGTGGGCCAGGCGGGGGCACGTGATCCTCACTGACCGCTCGCCGGTGATCCTCAAGGCCTATCAGGGGCTCCCAATCGATCCGTTCGAGAACTCCCCGAACCATGAGGGGCGCGGTCAGCACGTCCTCAACGGCGACGGCTCGGTCGACTGGCTCACGTCCCCCTGGTTGCCCCACAACGACCAGATCTACCTTCCCCGGTTCCTGGAGAAGCTCGTCAACCCAGGCGTCCGCAGGACGGGAATGGTGCCCCTTCAGGGGATAGAGCGTCCGAGTTCGTACACAGACGCCTTCGTCGGGCCATAAGCTCGTACCCAGCGTTGTCAGAGGCAAATTGGGGGCCTACGCTCCTCCTCTGCCGACAGGCAGGCGGGATGTCCCCGTGGTCAGCGTGATTAGAGGTGAGTTTCGATGCCGAAGAACAAGGTCCACAAGGGTCTCCTGAAGCGGGTTCGGATTTCCAAATCCGGCAAGGTCCGTCACCGCTCGGCCTACCACAAGCACCTCAGCTCTCACAAGAGCGGCAAGCGTCTGCGCCAACTCCGCAAGGACCGCTTCGCGGCCAACCCGGACGCCAAGCGTTTCGAGAAGCTGCTGTACCGCCGACTGCGTGGTCGCACCCAGCCCAAGGCCGCGATGCGTGTGAGCCCCTCACCCGCCGCTCGCAAGGAAGCCCGCATGGCCGCCGCCAAGGCAGCCAAGTCGGGTGAGTAAGTTTCGTTTCTGACAGACTCATTGCCCGTCGGGACCCAAGCCGGCTAAATCAGCCGCCCCGCCGGGTGTGAAGGAGAGCACAAGATGCCCCGCGCCACCAACGGCCCCGCACGCAACAAGTCCCGCAAGCGCATTCTCAAGCAGGCCAAGGGCTACTACGGTGCCCGCTCGAAGCACCGCAAGCTTGCCAAGCAGCAGGTCATCCGCTCGGGCGTCTTCGCTTACCGCGACCGCCGCACCTTTAAGCGAGACATGCGCTCGCTCTGGATCACGCGTATCACCGCGGCTTGCAAGATGCGCGGCACCCGCTACAGCGCGTTCGTCAACGGCCTCAAGAACTCGGGCGTCCTGCTCAACCGCAAGATGCTGAGCCAGATCGCCATCGAGGAACCCGCCGCCTTCGACCAGCTCGTTGAGATGGCCAACAAGACCACGACCGCGACGCCCGCCAAGGCCGGTTGATCCCCGTCACGCTGCACAATTCAGGCTGCTAGGCTAAACCATGCTTGGATCATGGTGGGTTACCAACGTTCTCGACATGCCCAACGGCAAGGTCGTTCTTGTGTCGTGGGTCGTCCTCGTCATCGGATCGATCATTCTGCACGAGCTCGCCCACGGCTGGGCCGCGATCCATCGCGGTGACCGCACGCCGATCGAGCTTGGCCACATGACGTGGAACCCGATGGTCCATATGGGTCAGACGAGCCTGATCCTGTTTCTGGTTTTCGGCATCGCTTTCGGCGCGATGCCCGTTAACCCGAGCCGCATGCGAGGCAAGTACGCCGGTGCGTATGTAGCCGCGGCTGGCCCTGCGATGAACCTCCTGCTCGCGATCGCGTGCACGATCTTCGGCGGCCTGGTGCTGGCTTTCGAGAAACAGATCGGTGAGCCGTTGGCGGGCAACTCGTTGAGATTCTTCTCGCTCGGCGTCATGCTCAACGTGGTGCTGATGCTCTTCAACCTGCTCCCGATCCCGCCTTTGGATGGCAGCCGGATCCTGGCTGATTTTTCGCCGAGCTACGCAAGACTCTGGATGAGCGAGAACGCCCAATGGGTCGCGCTCGGCCTCTTCCTGCTTGTCTTCTTTTTCGCCGGGGACTACATCATCCCACTCGGGTTCAGCGCCGCCGATCTCGGGATTGGCTTTGTCGCGGGCCTGTTCTCGTAACCCTTACCGGCTCGAAGGCGCCACTGCTCGGCAGAGCTTGTAGAGCGTGCGGGCGCCGACGTTGGCGTCCCACTCGCTCCCGTCGGGCGATGGAGCGACCTCGACGAGATCCGCCCCAACAACGCGCTTGCCCGAGTGCGCGACGACCTGGAGTAGGGCCGTCGCCTGATTGAACGTCAGCCCGCCGGGTACAGGCGTGCCCGTGCCCGGGCAGAGCGCCGGTTCGAGACCGTCGATATCGAACGTGACGTAGATGTTGTCCGGCAGCAGCCCGACGACTTCCTCCCAGATCTGCCGCCAGGAGAGCCCGTCGTCGTGACGGGTAAACAGCTCGTCGTCGCCGTACACACGGACGCGACCATTCGTGGAGTTGGCGAACTCGATCTCCTCCGGGCAGTAATCCCGGATGCCGACCTGAACGACTTTCGTGACCGCGGGGCAGCCCTCGATAATGTTGCGGATAACCGATGCGTGGGAGTAGGTGTACCCCTCGTACGCGGGGCGCAGGTCGAGGTGCGCGTCGATCTGAAGCAGCCCGATCTCGCCGACGTGCTCGGCGCAGGCCTCGATCTGGCCTTGGGGCACGCTGTGCTCGCCACCCAAGATCACGGGCGTCTGGCCCCGGCCAAGGATCTCCCGGGCGCGTGTGGCGGCCTTCTCGCGGATCTCCTGACCGATCGCGTTGGGCTCGGCTTCCGCGTCGAACTCGATCGGCCGATCGACATACACACCGAACTTTGCCGGTTCCGGGAAACGCGGATCGACGTAATCGAGCTGCGGGATCGCCTTCATGACAATCTCGGGACCCCGGCGCGTGCCCTTGCCATAGCTGGCGGTGCCGTCGTATCCGATCGGGACGATGACGATGGACGCGGTCTCGAGTGTGCACTCGGTGTCGAAGATGCACTGCTCGTAGAGCGGCTCGTTGGTGTGTGTGTGCATGTGCGGGTTACTCGCCGGGCCAGCTCTGGCCCGTCCATGACTCGTAGTTGGCCTTCTGCTCATCGGTCGGATCATCGAGATAGTCGATCCGGTACCGCTCGGGCACGACGCCCGCAACCATGAGATCCACCTCCCGGTATTCGCCCCGCCGGAACAGGCCCACACGGATGACGTCGCCCGGATCCGATTCGCTGACGAGATTGTTCCACGACCCGGCATCGACGCTCTTGCCGTTGGCGGCGACGATCTCATCGTTGAGAATGAGCCCCGCCTCGAACGCGGGGCTGTCGTCGATCACCCGGCTCACGACGGCCTTGCCGCCCGAGTCACGCAGCGACATGCCCGCAAACGGTTCGGGTTCGTCCGACCGGCGTTCAAGGCTCAGACCAACGACTCCGATCAGCTCGGCAAACGGGATCTCTTCGCGACCGGCGATATGCCTGGCGAAGAAGTCTGATACATCCGTCCCCGCGACCTCGGCGACCGTCGCCTGGAATTGCTCGGGTGTGTAGCCGCCCTTGTCGAGCGGATAGCGCTCGTTCATCAGGCGCATGACGTCGTCGAACGATCGCTCACCCGCGGTCTCGCGCCGGATGAGCATGTCGAGGCCGAAGGTCACCATCGCACCTTGCGTGTAGATGCTGACCGTCGTGTTGCGGTGGTCCGGGCTCGAAGGCCCCCATGCCTTGAGCCACGCGTCGTAGCTCGCCTGCTCGACGCTCATGAAGTTCTTGCCCGGGTTCGAGAGCACGCTCCCGATGGACCCCTGCAACGAGTCGAGGTAATTCCGTACGCTCCGCTGACCCGTTCGCGCCAGCAGCAGGTCGTCGTAGTAGCTCGTGCACCCCTCAGCGATCCAGAGCGAGGTCGTGTAGTTCTCACGGTCGTAGTCGTAGGGCGTGATGCCCGCCGGGCGGAAGTTCTTGACGTTCCACGTGTGGAAGAACTCGTGCGTGACCAGCCCCAGGAACCCGCGGTAGCTCGATGAGCTCTCGAACGAACTGGGCCTCGTCTGCATGATCGTCGAATTCAGGTGCTCCGTCCCGCCCCCGATGCCGTCGGCACTGTGGATAAGGAACACGTACCGGTCGAAGTGGACCGAATCGAAGATGTCGATGCAGGCCTCGATGATCTTGGTAAAGTCCTCG
>MDTD01151156.1_pt1 | contig 33827 bp, 33 predicted proteins | sample 811221 | NCBI WGS metagenome assembly MDTD01 (sample SAMN05326646, study PRJNA326480) | marine metagenome | isolation source: seawater | place: Pacific Ocean: South West | collected 2011
AAACACACCATCGAGAGAAAGTATTTTCTTTATATTCTTTAGAACTTTTTCAATTTTATTTATGTGTGTAATAGTATTTGCCGAAAATATTAAATCAAATTTATCAGGGTTTTTAGAAAGTATTTTTACCAATTTATCATCAAAATAGTTTATATATACTTTAAATCCTTTTTTTTTTAAAGCATTCCCAACATCATAACAGGGTTCCACACAACTAATCTGTCCTCTTCTAAAATTTTTTACAAAAGTTCCATCATTACTTCCAATCTCTAGAATTTTTTTATGAGAATAATTTTTTTTAATTATTTTTGATAAGTTTTTAAAATGATTTTTAACTGAGATTGAAAGTGAAGATCTATAGGGATAAGTTTTATTAAACATAATTTCTTTTTTTATTCTTTTATTAATAGAAACTAATTTATTCTTATTATTATATTTTAAATTTAAGATGTAAGAAGAATTTGTACTTTTTGATTGAAAATCATTAGCTAATGGTTGTTTGCCTAGACTTAAAAAATTTTTGATCATCTAATTTAAATACCTATTAAGCATTTTAGAATAATTTTCAATTATATCCTTATTGCTATTTTTCTTAGGTTTATTTTAACCACAAATTGATTTAAATAGCTCAAATAAAAAATGATTAATTAATATATGTATAATTTAAGTTTATTTTGTTAGTAACCGTTTATAAAAATTATTTATGAGTAATCTTACTTTAATAATTCCTGCAAAAGACGAAGAAGAGTCTCTTCCTTTTGTTTTAAATGAGTTGAAAAGTTATAGCTATGATATTTTAGTAGTACTTCATCCTTCCGATAAAAAAACAATAAATGTAATTAAAAATTTTGATATAGAAATTATTTATCAGAAAAATCATGGGTATGGTGATGCATTAATAACCGGTATTCAAAATACTAAAACAGATTATTGCTGCATATTTAATGCTGATGGATCTTTTAAACCAGATGAATTAGATTTAATGATGACTAAAATAACTAATAATAATTTGGATTTAATTTTTGGATCAAGGTATTCAAAAAATGGTAAAAGTGACGATGATACTTTGATAACATCAATAGGGAATTATGTATTTTCGAGCTTTGGCAAAATTTTTTTTAAACTAAAAATAAACGATATCTTATACACTTATGTACTTGGAAAAACCAAAAAGTTATATAATTTAAATCTTGAAAGTAAAGATTTCAGATTTTGTGTTGAATTGCCAATTAAAGCAAAAAGAAATAATTATCAAATTGATGAAATCGGATGCCACGAAAGGTCTCGATATGCAGGTCAAAAAAAAGTTAATGCTTTTAAGGACGGTATGTTAATTTTAATTAAAATGATGAAGCTTTATCTTAACTAATTATTTAATCTTATAAATTCTATTAAAAATTCTTAAATAAATAAAAATATATATTATTATATTCAATACTATTAATATGACTTGATATTGAGTATCATAAATTTTCTGTGAAGCCCAATATATAATAAAAAAATTATAAAGATTTATAATATTTGCGCTTAAAGTATTAGCTACTTGAGATTTACATTTAAAAATTTTTCTTATGTATAAAAATAAAATTTGATGAAAGTGCTTGTTATCGGGTTTTAACGGAGATTTATTAAATGTAATTTTTCTAATGATTGAAAATAACAATTCAAAACAAGGATACCAAAGAATTAGAATTATGAAGAATGGCGAAACTAGTAGATTATTTTGGTGTATCTTGATAATAAAAAAACCATAAATTAAACCAAGTAAATAAGCCCCACCATCTCCCATAAAAATTTTCTTAAAAAAATTAAAAAGATACAAAAAAACTAATAGTAAAAACCATTTGTTAAAAATTTCAGTTTCAAATCCTATAGTTTCTATCAGACCAGTCTTAAGAAGAAAAAATGATACAACAAGATAATATCCAATAAGTAAAGTATTTAGTCCATCAATAAAATTTGATCCATTTACAATTATAGTCAGACAAAACAATACAAATAAATAATTAAAATACTTGTTTTCTAAAATTTCATTTAAAAAAAAAATTCTTGTATCAAAAATCAAAAAATCATTAAAATATATGAATGTGAATATTGAAAGTATCTGTAAAAAAAACCTAATTTGTGGTGATTTAATTATCTTTAAATCAGAAAATATTCCTAAAAAAAAGATTATTAGACTTAGAATAAAAAAATTAAAATAAAAATTATGAAATATTAAGACTAATCCTAGTAATATAAATATTCCACCTATGAGTGGGACATTATCTTTAGTAGCAAATTTTTGATGTGCATCACCTGAGAAACTATTTAGGATTGAATATTTATGACTTAAATGGATAAAGATAAATATAAATAATGGAACAAAAATTAGGAAATAATAACCACTCATCGATTTTTCAACAGGTAATTTAGACATAATATCATTAAATAATAAAATGACTTAAAAATATTAAATTTCATATGTCTATAGTATACTAAAAATCCATCACTCATTTTTTGAAAAAAAGAGCTAGATAATGAATTTTTTGTTCTTCTCCAACAAACTAAATATTCCTCTAGAGCACCAATTATATTTCCAGAATATAGAAGCTTTAACCATAAGACAAAATCTTCTTTAGTTTTTAAGTCCGCGAATTTGATTTCGTCTGTAATCAAGTCTTTTTCAAGTATCACAGTTGATAATCCTATATCACACGATTTTAATATTTCTTTATAATCATAAAAATTTTTCGCTTTTCTATTACTTAAATGTTTGCCCCTCTCATCTATAATTTCATATGATGTATGTGAAATTTTATAATTCTTTTTTTTCATAAATTTAATCTGTTTAGATATCTTTTCTTTAACCCAATAATCATCAGCATCTAAAAAACTAACAAATTTTCCTTTTGCAGATAAAATTCCTTTGTTTCTTGATGCTCCTGCACCAATATTTTTTTTATTAATTATAAATCTTATCTTTTTATTTGAACCGAAAATAGACATTAGATACTCTAAATCAGTCTGATCTGGATCATCGTAAATGATAAGTACCTCAATATTTTGATAGGATTGTTGAAGAATTGAATTAACAGCTTCTTTAATAAATTTTTTTTTTTTAAAATAAGGTATTATTACGCTAATTAAATCCATAATAAATATAGTAGTATACTAATTATAATCCAAGTTAAAATGCATATCTTTACAATGCGATAGCAGAATTTATTATAGGTCTAATTGTGACTACAAGATTTAAACATGGTGACCAATAGTTAATACTTTTTTTCATAAAAAAATTTATTACTGCTGAGTAGTTAAATTATTTTTAGAAAATTAATATTTTTTTTTGCCCATTTTATGACATTAGATAATCCAACTTTTATATCTACAAAATCCTTATATTGGGTAATACTAATCAGTTTTTTGTTACTTCCGTGTGTTTTGTAAACGTCTGCTAATTGTTTAGGTCTTTTAACTATATAAGGTTTACCAAATGCTTTGTTTAAATCTTTTAAAACTGATTTTAAACTAACTGGGTTATTACTACAAATATTCAAAATTGTATGTTTATTATTAAATTTTTTATTAATAAGAATTAATATATTGTTAACAACGTCATCAACATATGTAAAATCTCTAAAATGATCTCCAAAATTATTCAAAAAAAATTTATTTTTTTTTATAGCAGCAATTATATATTTAATAATGAACATATCTGGTCGACCCCATTCTCCATAAATAGTGAATAATCTTAAACCAATAAAATTTATTTTGTAGTAGTGAGAGAATATTTCTGCAATTTCCTCGTTGTTTTTTTTACTTAAAGAATAAATATTTTTTGGATTAATCTTTTCGTCCTCAAACAAGGGAAATATTTTTTTTTCTCCATAAACTGAGCTAGAAGATGCATAAAATATCTTTTTGATCTTATAAATTCTACTCAATTCAGCTAGATTAAAAAAACCTAACACATTTGAATTAATATATGCCCTAGGATTATTTATAGAAAATCTAACTCCAGCTTGAGCAGCAAGATTTATAATTAGATCTATCTTTTTTTTCTTAAAAATTTTTTCTAATTTTGAATAATTTGAAATATCAATTTTTTGAAAATGAAATCTTTTTTTTTTTGTTAAAAAATTTAATCTCTTATTTTTTAATTTAACCGAATAATAATCATTTAAATTATCAATACCAATTACATAATTTTTTTTATTTAATAATAGAGCTTTACTTAAGTGATATCCTAAAAATCCAGCGCATCCAGTTATTAAAATTTTCATTTTATGATTTTCTTAAAATGTTTGATAATTTTATATATTGCAATAAAAAATAGTAAAAATAAATTTTGCCCATTATCATACCTTATTTTCATTTCTTCAAAAAATAATTTCCTATAATGTATCGTACTTGAGAAACCTCCACGTCTAAATATCCCCACAATTTCATTTTTTTTTGTTGATATACCGCTAAGTTTCTTTTTTACAATCATTCTGAAGAAATAATCATAGTCTGCATGATATTTATACTTGGTATTATAATATCCGACTTTTTTAGCAGATTTTAATCTTATAAAAAAACCAGATGAATGACTTGAATAAAATCCCCAACTATAAAAAATCTTTTCAGGCTTATATCCATGTAATATGCCCCAATGTTTTTTTACACTTCCAAATATAAAATCTACATTTGGATTTGTGTCGATATATTTTTTTATTATAGAAAAAGCTTTTTTTGTATAAACATCATCTGAATTTATTATTCCAACAAATTCTCCCTTACATTTTCTTAAACCTTTATTAAAAGCATCATAAAGACCGTTATCTCTTTCACTAATCCAATAGTTTATATATTTTGAATATTTTTTGATGATTTTGATGGAGTTATCTGTTGAACCTCCATCTATCACAATGTATTGAAAATTTTCTTTTTGAGAAATTACACTTTTAATAGTTTTCTCTAAATATTTTTCACCATTCAAAACAACAGTGATTATAGAAAAGGTAGGTTTATTTTTTGATTTACCCATAAATTAATATTTTATATTTTTTTTTTAATATTTATACTTTAATAATATTAAATTAATGAAACATCAATTAACTGTAATTATTCCCTGTTATAACTCTGAATTATATATTGAGCAAAATATTTTAAAATTAAATTCAAAAATAAATAAATACTTTAAAGGGATAGAATATATTGTCATTAACGATGGTAGTTCTGATAAAACGGTAAATCAACTGAGAATTACAAAAAAAAAAATTAAAAATTTTAAAATAATAGATATCAAAAAAAATTCTGGTAAATCTAACGCAATTAAAAAAGCTCTTAAAATTTCTTATGGAAATAAAATTTTACTGTGTGACGCCGATATTCCTTATTTTGATTATTTAGATCAAGTTCTTACCAAACTTAAATTTAATAGACTTGTTGTAATTAATAGAAGACACAAAAATAGTAAAATTCTTATTAAAAATAGAAAGATTTATAATTTAATTAGAACTTTAATAGGTAATTTAATATCATTTACAAATTTCTATTTACTGGGAATTTCAATTAAAGACACTCAGTCTGGATTAAAAGGTTTTTCGAATTCTTTAGATTTGAAAAAAGAAAAATTTATTTCACGAAGGTTTTTTTTAGACATAGAAATTTTGAATTTTTTTAGAAAAAAAAATATAAAGCCTGTAGAAATTCCAGTTCGTTTTAAACTAGAATCAACTAAATCATCTATTAATCTGTTTGATTTTAAAAAAAATATTGAAATATTTAGAGAATATTTAAGGGTTATTAATAATATTTAATTTTTAAATCAATTTCATTAACCACATCGTATGGCCAAACTTTGATCTTATAATTATTATCTAGATTATATTTTTGGATTTCATTTTTCCATTGAGGACAATTTATACACTCATAAAAAATAATCCATTTTTTTATTCTATAATCGTAGATGCCAGTTAGTATAGATAAAAAAACTAGGGTAAAAGAGATTTTTTTCAAAAACTGCATTTTGTTCCCAATAAAACATAATTTGAATAGTATAAATAAAATACAAAAAGATGGTATGACTGAATATCTGCCTCCAACAGTATCGTTTACTCCTCCAATAGTTACCAATATCGAACAAACAAAAAACAAATATATTAAGCTTATTAGATCAAAATTTAATCTTAAGTTTTTTTTTTTTGCGTGAAACAAAATATTAAATGATATGAATAATATAATTAACATTACTAAGGTAATTATTAGTAATTTTAATTGATTGTTGTTTTCAATCGCAAGAATTTCAATTAAATAATTTGATAATGATGATGATAAAAATGGTCTAATTAAAATATTGTAAGTAAAACTTTCAATTTCATTATAATTTAAGAAATAATTAAAATTAAGTTTACCTATAGTTAATTTGCCGGAAAATTTAGCCACTAAAATTAAAGAAAATTGAACAATTGAAGTAAAAATTAAGATTAATGAATTTATAAAGTTTATTTTAGTTCTATCTTTCAAATTTCTAAAAATAAACAAAGGTGTCAGTAGACAAGTGTAAACTCCTGAAAGTCCAGCGATACCTAAAATGATAGGTGAGAAAATTTTTGAAATCTTATCATGCTTTAAAAACAAAATAAAAAAGGACAATATACAAAGATAAACTTGAGAGTTCATCGAATCTAGCCAGATTTCAAATACAAAAATTGGTGAAATAGAAATTATAATTGATGCAAAAAGTCTTGAAAAATTTGTATGAAAAAAATTAGATTTGTAAAAAATAATTATGTAATGGAGAAAAAAAATTATTAAATAACAAAAGTAAACATTAAACAAAGCTGCAAATTCAATATTAACTAATCTTGAATTAAGGAAACTAGTTATGTTCGCGAAAAAATTCAGATATCCTGATGGCCAGTAAATTAAGGAAAATATTTCGTACCAATTGCTATTAAGCGCAGTAGCATAATGAATTGCATCATTTTGTATAAATCTTCCATTTTGAAAAAGATATGGAGTTTTTAAATAATGAAGAAATATAGTAAATATAATAAAAAAAATTTTAAACTTTATCATTAACTAAAAATATTAAAAATTTTTCTAAAAAAATTTTTAAAAGACAATTTTCTAGTTTTAATTTTTTTTGGTTTAATTAATTCGTTATCTTGAAGTTTTACAATTCTACCCATCCCGGACCCTATAAATGAAAAATATAAATCAAAATTAATTGTATTTACCTTCAAAATATCTAATAGTTTTTCAAAGGTTTCAAGATTATTGATTTCACAATTAAAGTTATCTCTTTTAGTATTTTTTAAATAAGGTAACCAAGAAATATCATCAAAAAAAAATGATCCTCCTTTTTTAAGTTTAGAATAATAATAATAAAAAATTTTACTTACATGTTCAGCGTTATGAAAAGAGTCTAAAAATATTAAATCAAATTCCTTAGGTAATTTTGTTTCTAAATAATCAAAATTATCATCTCTTGACTTAATAAAAGTCCAATTTGTACTTTTAGAAATTTCAGAACAGTCGTCAACGTCTACAGAATATAAATGACCATTATTTTTTTCACAAATATTAATGAATTTTTTAGTAGAGATCCCCTTTCGTACCCCAAATTCAAGAATTTTAGGTTGTGATTTAGTTTGTATAGTATTTAACATAAAATCATTAATTTTTTTTTCAAATTCGCTTTGCATATTTTGTTAGTCGTTTTAACTTATCAAAAATTCATATTATCTCATAACTTAAATATAAAAAAAAAGGTACTTTGCAAAGTAATAAATAATAATTTATAAATAATTAATAATAAATTCTTATAAAAAAATTAAATTGAAAATAACTCAACTAATTTTAAAACATGAAATATTCAAAAAGAATCCAATAATATTAATGCATATTGGTTCTGCAGACTCAAATTTCAAAACCTGGAATAATATTGCTGAAAATTCTATATTAGTCTCTGTAGATGGCAACAATAGCTCAGTAAATACAAGAAATAACTTTAAAAAAGTAATTGATCAACAAGTGATAATTTCTAATAAAAATGGTGTTGGGAAGTTTTATCTTACACATGACCCCAATTGTTCAAGTTTACTTGAACCAGATAAATCAACGCATGAAAACTGGTATTTTTCTCATAGATTTAAAATAAAAAAAATTCAGAAAAAAAAAATTTATTCTTTAAATAATTTTTTAAAATCAAAAAAAATTAATTATATAGATTGGTTTGTTACGGATGTTCAAGGTAAAGATTTAGAGATTATTAAATCTTTAAAAAAAAATATTAGAGATAAAATTTCAATAATTGATATCGAAGCAGGTTTTCTCTCTTTTTATAAGAAGCAAGATAAAATATCTGAGGTATTTCGTTATATGTCTAAAAGCTATAATTTTGAAAATATGGAGTTTGGGTATAATTATAGATTATCAAGCAAAATTCTTAATAAATTAGAAAAAAAAATACTTTTTAGATATAATAAACCCTCTAAAGTGTATTCTAATATCATTTTTACAAACAAAAAAAAAAATATTGAAAGAATTAATCTTATAAAATTAATTTATTTAGTTGAACATAATAAAATTTTTGAAGCTAAACAACTAGTAAAGAATATTTCAAAAAAAAAATCTATTTTATAAAGAGATTTTAAAAGAGTTGGAATTTATTATAAAAATTCACAAATTTAAGTTTTTAATTTTAAGTCCATTTTTACTAATAAAAAAATTTTTATATAAAATCTTCAAATGAAATGGAGAAATATGAATGTTTAAGTTAATAAGTGAAATACCAAAGATTATAACCGTAAAACATAAAATATTATTAATAATTTTATTTGTATGGACTATATTTATGTCCTTTACGGAATTGTTAGGACTTGGCTCGTTAGTTTTTTTAGTATCAGTCGTTAGTGAACCAGAAATGATAATTAATAAAATTAATTCATTAGAACTTAATTTTCACATAACAAATATAAGTCATTCAAAACTTATCTCTTATTCATGTTTTTTTTTAGTAATTGCTTTTACAATAAAATCATTAGTAACATATGTTTTTGGATATTTTGCAGCAAAAATAACTACGAGTATTAATTATTATGTGAGTTCGTCTTTTTTTAAAAATTACCTCAAAAAATCTTATGAGGAGTATCTAAATTTAAATTCAACAAAATTTGCAAATGATATTAAAGATGAAACTTCAAGATTTATTACTTTTCTATTTGCGTTTATAAATATTGTAAGAGATGTATTTTTAGTAATGATAATTTTTATTACTTTAATGTTTACAAGTTCATCTGTAACCTTATCGATTTTTTTGATAATTTTAATAATATCATCATTAATTTATCTTTTTCTTAAAAAAATTTTGAGACGACTTGGCAATGACAGATCTAAATTTAACACCAAAATATATAATATTTTAATTGAAACTTTTAACGGCATCAAAAATATAAAGTTAATAGGCGCTGAAAATTTGATTTCTAAGAACTACAATAGATACAACGACAACTTTTTAAGAAATAACTTAAAAATGAGAATTTTAAATCCTGTGCCAAGAATCTTTCTTGAATGGGTTGCAATTGTAGGAATATCAACTTTAGTAATTTATTTAAATTATCAAAATAAAAATTTAAATGATTTTATACCGATACTGACATTTATAGCGGTCGCTGCAATAAGGTTAATACCAGCATTTTCTGCAATAAACCAAAATATTAACCATTTAAATTATAACCTTAATGCTACGTCTTTAATTATAAAGGAACTAAAAAATCAAAAAAGGCTAGACGAAAAAATAATCAATAAAAAAATGAAGATTAACTCAATAAACTTAAAAAGAGTTAATTACAAATATAATAAGAGTCAAAATAATATTTTAAATAATATCAGCCTTAAGATAAAAAAAAATCAACTTATAGGTATTGTGGGCTCTAGTGGATCTGGAAAAACAACACTCGTAGAGGTACTTTTGGGTTTAATAAATCCTTCAAAGGGAAAAATATATGTCAATAATAAAATTAATATTAGAAATACCAAATATTTTAAAAATTCAATAAGCTATGTTTCTCAGGATATATTTCTATTTGAAGGTACACTTTTAGAAAATATCACTTTTGGTGATTACAAAGATAATTTGGATAAAAAGCATTTATCGAAAATTATCGAGATTTGTGAATTACAAAAATTAATTAAAAAGAATAAAGATGGTATAAACCTAAAAATTAAAGAAAATGGAAAAAACTTATCAGGAGGAGAAATGCAAAGAGTTGCAATTGCAAGAGCTTTATTTAGAAAACCTAATTTAATTGTTTTGGATGAAGCAACTAGTTCATTAGATATACAATTAGAAAAGAAAATTGTTGATAATCTTAATAAAATTATAGAAGATAAAATAATTTTTATGGTTGCTCATAGATTAACATCTCTTAAATTCTGTAATAAACTTATGTTAATTGATAATGGGGTTATAGTTGACTTTGATGATACAAAAAAAATAATTAATAAACATAAAGAATTAAAAAAATATCTAAATGTAAAAAAAAATTAAATAATTTATTGACTAATTTTGTAATAATTTTTTATAAAGGCTTATATACTTTTGAGATATTAATTTAGCATCATAATTTTGAATTTTTATTCTCGCTTTATTGCCAAGCGTATTGCTACTTTTCACCTCTTCAGACATCCAGTCTATACCTCTTTTAAGTTCATAGGCATTATGTTTATCCACAATAAATCCATCAATTTTATGTTCTATGATTTCAGATATACTTGTATTTTTAAAACAGATAACAGGAGTCTTACAAAGCATTGCCTCAGCAAATGTTTTAGGCCAAGCATCTTGAATTGATGGAGCAACAAAAAAGTCAGCACAAGAGTATACATTATTCAAGTCCTTTTTATCTCCTATATATCCTAGACTTTTAAATTCGATACCAATTTTTTTAAGAGTATCATGTGACCAAAAATTACCAAAAATTAATAAAAAATACCTTGACTTATCTAGCCCTTTTAGACTCTCCACAAATATTTCCCAACCCTTTCTTTTGCTTTGGGGATTTTGTGATCCGTAACAAATAATTTGCTTTTCAGTATTAATATTTAAATATTTTTTGGCAATATTTTTTTCTATGATTTCAAAATCATCTTTATTTATGTTGTTGGGAATATGTGTAATATTAAAATTTTTTAAAACACTACTTTTTTGAGCCTCGTCCATTAACCATTTACTTACCGCTACAAAATTAAAGTTATGATTATAATTTTTTTTTTTATATTTTTTTAAAAATTCTGACAAGAATGTTTTTTCATGATCCTTAAAGTCCATTGTATAATGTGGACCACCACAAAACGCCCACATATCTCTCATAGTCCATACAACAGGTTTATTTATTTTAGATAAGGATTTAAGCTTTATGAAACCTTGGTTTAGCCAATGAATATGAATTATGTCAGCGTCTTTATATTCTTTGAATTTGGTCAGGTCAAAACCAAACATACAAATGTTAAATGTTTGCCTCGGTGAATTTAAAAATATTGACTTAATTATTTTCTCGAAAATTACAAATAACATATTTAAAAATCTAGTATAAAATTTTCGGTTTATGAATATTATCTTATCTTTGTTTTTTTGATTAATTTCTCTCTCAAAAAAAGCATCGCTTAAAATTTTAGAGTCTAAATTGTGATTTATTAATGCATTATGTAATATTTTTGAGCCTATGAAAGCTCCATTACTCATAGATCCTCCCACAATATGCAGAACTTTGATTTTCATAAAAAAATATATAAATTATTGATTTATTAGATCTCTCTTATGTTTTAATATTTGAAAACCCTCTATTTTTTTTGTTTCTTGCATTATTTTATTTATTTTAAGTTGTAAGTTATCTAAATTTTTTAAATAAAATCTTTCTTTTTCAAGTTGTATATAATTTTTTAATCTTTTTTTTATAATGTTTAAATCAGTATTAACAAAAAAAATTATGTCCGACTTTGGGCAAAATTTTAAATATTCATCTAACAAATCTAAATCTATATCTTTTTTGTACAAAAAATAACTTTGAAATCTTTGAATAAATCCTTCAGACATAATAAGTATTCCGTCTATATCTTTCTTTTTAGCTATAAAGACAGATATCATTTCATCTTTTATCCATCTTCGTAAATTTTTTTTTCTATATTTATTTTCCTGACTTGCCAGAATATTCAAAATAATTTCATAGAAAGCTGCATACTCAATTTTAGATTCTTTGTATAATTCATTTTTTTTTTTTTGAAATTTGAAATAACTTGGATAAAGTATTTTTTTCGATATTTTGTAAAAAAATTTTTTTTTTTTAATTGATTTTACTTTTATAGATTTATCTGGTGAAATTTTACTATAAATAAATTTTTTTTTTAAAAGAGACAATAAAGCATATAAATTGAGCCCATTAATTTTTAAAATGTATAACAGAATTAAAGATTTAATATCATATGTTTTAGTCTTACTTAATTTTTTATAATAATTGGAAAAAAAAGTTTTTCCAGAATATGGTAGTCCAAAAAATTCAATTATTTTCATCAATATTCATTATAGAACATATATTCAATAATTATCAGATTTTTAAAATCATTTAATTAAAGAAAAAAACTCATATTCTTCTAATTTTTGTCCAAAGTAATTCATACCCTTATAAGACCAATGATCTTTATCAGAATATAGTAAAATATCGTCCAATAACAATGTACAATTAGGATTGCAATTAATTTTTGATTTATCAAAAAACTTCACCTTAAATTTATTTTTTAAAATATCAAAATTCTCAATTAAAATATCTTTATCTGTAAGTAAATTTTTTGCGTATGAATTTATATTATCTTTTTTCTTGAAATAAAGCGTTGGGACATCATAGAATCTATGGCCGTTACTAACTATTATAAGATTTTGATTACTTTTATAAAAGTAATTTAAAACCTTATGATAATCGATACCTCTTGGCCACCGATTAGATATAATCAATGTCTTGGAATTTCTTATATATTCCTTTTCAAAATTATTAAGAGCTATTGAGCAACTATTTTTTCTCTTAAAAATTTTATAATTAATAGTTTCAATGACATTGTCTTGTAGAGTTTTCTTTTTAAAACAGTATATGTACTCAAAATTTTGATAAACATATTTATTGATTTTATTTTGTTTTTTTAAACTTTTAATTGCTAAATATAAGTCAAAAGCATGACTATCTCCAAGTATGACTATATTATTTAAATTTTGTTTCCTCGAAAAAAAACCTTCTTTTTTTGCTTCTAATAAAATTTGATTCTCAATTTCATTTTTGGTTTTACGCCCTTCAAATACACTTTGAATTATACGATTATTTTTAAATTCTTTGGCCGTTTTTTTTTTATTAAGATTTTCTAAAAAAGGACTAAAACAAATTACTATAGAAAAAAAAACTATCGAAAAAAAATAAATCTCTTTTATTTTCAATTTAGAAGGGTATCTAATTTTTTTTTCATAAATTTCATAAATCACAACAGAAACAAGATACGAAATGATTAATAAAGTAATTTTTTCAGGAAGAGTTATCAAGTCTATTTTTTCATAGCGATAAAAAACTAAAATCGGCCAGTGAACAAGATAAAGTGTATAACTAATTTTAGCTGTATAGTTAATAAAAAAATTATTTTTGATAAAAATAAGCCTTTTAGGTATTTGAAATAAAATAATTAATGCTGCCCCAAGACAGGGCAATAAAGCATAGATGCCAGGAAAATCTAAATTATTATTATAAAAAGTAGATGAAAAAAAAATTAATATCAGTCCCAAAAAAAATAAATAATCATTCCGAAATTTTCTTTTTTTTAAAATTAAAAAAGTTAACGAGCCAATACAAAATTCAAATAATCTGAAACCTGTAAAATAAAAAAAGCCATCTGTTCTCGAAGAATATAGATATGATAATAATAAACTCAAAGATAAGATTAATAAAATTGGGATAAACAAATTAATTTTAAAAATCTTTCTAATTATTAGCAAAATTATGGGCCAAATAATGTAGTATTGTATTTCGACTGCAAGAGACCAAGTGTGAAGAAGAGGCTTGAAAAATTTATTATAATCAAAATACCCTGTCTCTTGATAGAAAAAAAAATTTGAAAGCGCAACTAATGAAAACTTTGATGAATTTATAAGTCTTTCAAAATGAATAGGTGACAAAATGTAATAGCCCGCTACTAAACTTAAAAGTATTATTAGATATAGTGAGGGAAGTATTCTTTTGCCCCTTTTATAATAAAAATTTATTAATGAAAATTTTTTACTTGTTAAAATTATTGAGGTAATTAAATATCCACTAATAGTAAAAAAAATATCCACTCCTACAAATCCACCTTTAAATAAAAATACGTCAAAGTGAAATAATAAAACTAAGAAAATTGATATTGATCTTAAAAACTGAATTTCATAAATTAAATTATGGGTTTTCATTAAAGTTTATTTAACTAAACTTTTTTTCTAAGTGGTTACCTAATCTAACGGCCAGTTGACAAATAGTAAATGTTGGATTTGCGTGTCCGCCAGTTGGAAAAACACTTGATCCTAAAATAAATAAATTATTAATCCCGTGTGCTCTTAAATTTTTATCAACAACTGAGTCCAAATTTGAAAATCCCATTTTTGTCCCACCCATCTGATGAGCACCACCATATCCATCCTTGGGCCAAATATTTTGATTTGGATAAAGAAAGTCTCTAACAGCTAATCTTCCAATTTTTTTATCAATAAAAAATTTACCTACTTCCTCTAAAAATAATCTCATGGTTTTTTTAGTATCATCATTTAAGTTAGCAAAAACTTTTACCCTTGGTATACCCAAATTATCAACTTCATTTTCATCTAATGTTATATAATTAGTGTCACTTGGCAAAGCCTCCCAGGAAGAAAAAAATTTTAAATTTGCACAATCTATTTTTTTATCTCCAAGAGCTGCAATTTTTTTTGCGTATTTTGGTGCTATACAAAGTAAATCTTTTAATAATTCTTTTGTTTTTGAGGGATAGTGGTTAACCATTATTCTTAATCCAACATTTCCAATTTTTTTTTCTTCAATAAAATTTTTTGTTGGGGATAAAAAGAACATTCCAAAATTCATATATCCATTATCTAATATTTTCTCAATTTTACTCATATCAATTAAACTTTTAGCTACAATATAATTTGGATGGATTAAATAATCTTTTCCTACGCTTATATTTTTTAGAAAATGACTTTTTGACTCTTTTTTACTATAAAGTAGAATTCTGGAATTTTCTATTGCTCCACATGCTAAAATTATAACTTTCGGTCTTATCGTATAATATTTTTTTGTTTTATGATCAAACAATTGTGCAGTTTCTACATTCAAATTTCCATCAATTTTTGTAATTGCTGTTTCAATCAATAAATCAATATTTTTATCATTTAATATTTTGTCTTTATAAAATTCATTAAATCTTAAATTTTTAGGTTCACTCCATTGGAAATCTATTAATCTGGTATTCTCATTGATTTGTTTATCTTGTAAAAACTTGCGATTTATTCTTAAAATTTTTCTTGCCTCATCAGTATATGGAGACAAGTCACTTTTATTTATAGGCCAATTTTTTAAATCGATTTCATCTAGCTCCCTGCACATACCTCCCCAGAGCATTGAGGTACCTCCAAAGGCCCTAATTCTTGAAACATCTGGTGCTTTAAGATTACAATTATTTATAATTGTCCCTTTATAGTACTCTTGAGACTCATCATCTAAATCAAATTTTCCTGCTTCGATAAGTAAAATTTTTTTTTTATCATTTTTCTTAAGTTGAAATGCTAGTGAAATACCTGCTGGTCCTGTACCAACAATAACAAAATCATAATTTTCAACTTTTATGTTTTCTATTTTCTTTAACATTTTTCAGTCATCAGACTTTAATATCCAACGATAATTTTTATACTTTTTTATCTTGAAATATTTTTTTATATTAACTGTAAATTTTAAAAAAGGGGATATTAAAATCATTTTTATTATTGTTCTTCTATTCATTATTTCTCACTCTTATTTATTCTTCTTATCGCTTCATGATCTATCCCTCTGAATTTATAAAAATTTAGATTTAACTTTTTTCTTTTGGAATGTTCGTAAGATGAAACATGAGAACTGATATTATATTGATGAAAATAATTATATAAACTACTAAAAATATCTATATTTTGAGATGAAGAAATAAACCAAAAGTCTGATATTCCCTTTTCAAAAGTTCTATTATTTTTCTCAATCTTTTTTTGATAATTATCTCTAGGACTTGGGACATCATTATGATTCGGTACTGTTAGATTTTCCTTAGAAATTTCATCGAAATTAAACTTTGTCAAAAATGCTAAATCAAATCTTGTGAGCATAACCAAATCATACTTAAAGTTATTTTGATTTTCATATTCTAATTTTAAATCAACAACTTCTTTTGTGCTATACCATCTGCTCCATAAGTTTAAACAACGAATAAATTTATTTTTAAATTTTGAAGACAAATTTTGAAAACTGTTTTTTTTATAAATCATTTTTATAGGCAAGTTTAATAATTCAATAATAATTTTTTTATGAAAAACAGTTTTAAGAAAAAAATTTTTTTGTTTTTCAATTTTATATAATTTTGGTTTATATAAGTTTACCAATTTTTCTTTAAATTCAACAGATTGCGAGTGAATGAAGACGTCGATACTGTGTTTTGTTTCAAACACATTTTTTTTGTAATAATCATGACAAATACTAGGATTTAATGATTTACCCTCTCCATATTTTTTATCAACACTCCCTACTAAACCGTAAAAACAAACTGCTATTTTCATTTTTTAATTTTTGTGTAGTAAAGCATATGTATTGATTGACAATATATATTTTATATTTTTTTTGTATAGTATATAGTTTTTATTTAATGCGAAATTTTCTGTTAAAGATTAAGAAAACCAAAATTTGGTATTTTTTCTTATTATTTTTTTTTCAACCATTATTTAATTTCATTTGGAAAAATATTATAAATTTTAAAGGTAGATTAATTTATCTAAAATTCAAAAAAATAAATAAGTTCAACGAAAATAGTGATTATCTAGGGAAAAAAAAAGACAAAAAAATTATAAGGGACTCTAAATTTTTTAAAAATTTATCCAATAAAATCAATCAAAATTTAGATGAAGAATTTTTAAAAAAAATGAGAGAAAAAATAGGCCTTAGAACATATGATCAAAATCATTATTTGAATGATAAATCAAATTTCACAATCGATCTTTATCCATATTTAGATGAACACTTAAAAAAAGAAATAATTCATTCTGCACTAAATACTGAGATAATAGATGAGGTATCTACCTACTTAGGTGTGATGCCTGTTTTTGGTAAAATAAATCTTGGTTTAAATATACCTGTTAAAGGCTCGTCTGAACGAGGAAGCATGCTTTGGCATAAAGATGACTTCGGTTTTAAAACAGTAGATTTTTTTATTCCTATACGTGAAGTTAATAAAAATAATGGTCCTTTACATTTTCATAAAAGAAATAATCCATTAGGGGCGTTTCATAAGTTTGTAAATATTATTAAAAATCCTAAAAGGGGTGAAAGGAACAAGATTAAAATTGAGGAATTCAAAAAAAAGGTAAGTGATGAAATGACGGAGTCATTTACAGGTTTGCCAGGAGATGCTTTAATGATAGATAGCTTTTCTTGTTATCACAGAGGTGGATATTGTGAGTTATCTGAAAGAATTATGCTCAGAATTTGTTATCACACTCCGGATAGTATAGATATGGTCAATAAAAAAAACTCAAATGGTGTTTTTAGATATTGTAATCTGTTAAATGAAAATGATCAAAATTTATCTTTTGAGAAAAAATATATTCTGTTTTATAGGCCAAATATAATATACAAACTTAAAATACCAGAATTTCTATTATTTATTTACAGATTTTTTCATTTTAAAGAGTAAAAAATTAAATAAAAACAGTTTTGGAATTTATATTTTCTAAAATGTCTTTTTTAATTTCATTTTTGTAAACACCAACCTTTAGAATGACAATAGGTTTTTCATATTTGGACAAAATTTTTGGTGATCTTACTTTTAATTTCGTTCCGTATAATCTTTTATTTTGTTTCTGTTTATCATTATCTAAGACAAATTTAATTTTTTTTTCATTTAAACCAAAGTTTAAAAGATATTGAGAGAAAACATGTGCTCCAAATAAAAAAATTGGATTTCTTAATTTTTTGTTTGATATCAATCTATTCAATTTTTTTATTAGTTTTAAGTGATATAAAATATAATCATTATACATTTTTTTATATCGGCTATATTTTGGCTTTAGTGAGGGTCTTCTTTTTTTTTTCAATTTTTTGCAAGCATAAAAAATGCTGTGGTCCTTTTTAAAAAATTTTTTTTCTAATATTTCAAAGCCATACATATCAAGAAAATATTTTAAATAAGGCTCAGTGAGGAAAATTGTATGCTCAAAATTTACACAATTTGTGTATTTCTTTTTTAACATAATTTCTAAATGAGGAATTGAAAAAATCATTAATTTACCCGGTAAAATTTTATCATCTAGATCCTTCATAAACTTGTGAAGATCATAAATATGCTCTATTACATGGGAGTGTGTAAAAACATCTATAGAAGATGGTATTTCAATTTTTTCGTCAAAAAATTTTTTAATAACCTTTACTTTAATTTTTTTATCAATTCTTGGATTGGGTTCAACAATAGTCCATTTTACTTTATTATTTAATCTCAAATATTTTTGAAAAAGGATTCCATGACAAGCACCAATTTCTAGAACATTTTGAGGTTTGTGTTTATAAATAAAATTTGCGAACTCTAAGTGATGTTCCTCCCATAATTTACCAACACAACCTGAATTATGAGTTTCTGGATATAAAACCTTAAGTGGCAATAAAGGATTTAATTGTAACATTCCAGAACTCTTACTTATTTGCCATCTCATTCTAAAAAATTTATCTGAGAAAACTCCCTTGTTAGTCACCCCCATAAAAACTGGAAAATTTTTAAATTCGTAAAGAGTTTCTAGATCTTTCTTGCCGTAGATAACATCTTTGTTTCTTTCAATATCTTTAATTTTCATTTAGATGGTCTTCTCATTATTCAGAGTATTATAGATCATTAGTTTACCTAGATAAAATAAAAAAATTGAATAAGGATTGTGATGGAGAGCGGCAATATTTAAATAAACTAATCCACATATGATTTTAATTTTTTTAAAATTATAATTTTTTAATTTAACCCATTCTTCAAAAAGTTTAATTGATACCAAATTATTTAATTTTTTTCTTATTTTAATATGAATATTATTTTTCTCTTTTATTACTTCAAACTGATTTTTAAGAACAATATCGTGTGAAACGATCATGCCATGAAGTAATTTAGCAAAATCATAGTAAATGTCGCCATAATTTAAACTTGATCCAAAATCCTGCCTCCAATCTAATAGTTTTATTTTTTTTGAGTTTATAATTATGTTTTCGAAATGCAAATCACCATGAAAATTTACTGGAACTCCAACTGAAAGTTTTTTCCAATCTATCATTTTAAATAAATCTTTAATCTTTGGAACGAACTTACCATTAATTTTTGTTTTTTTGTCTTTATAATTATTTTTTCTGTAAAATTGATCTATTCTTTCTAGTGTCTTATTTCTATAAAATTTTAAACATGTTTTTGAAAAAGTTTTTTTTTCTTTCGAGCTTAATTTTTTTTCTACCCAAAAGTTTTGGAGAAAAATAATCAATTTTTGAAAGTTCTCTTTATTATTTTTTTTTGAGAAAATTTCTCCTTGAATTTTTTTATAAGCATAAAAATTTTCTGAATAATCTAAAATCTTTGGGGTAAATTTTTTTAAAATTTTTTGTCTTAAAACTCTCTTTTGTATAAAGTTTCTATCGACATGAAATTTAATAACTTTACCATCAACAAAGGAAATAAACTCATTATCTTTTGGTAAAATATTCTGTGCTACATCTAATTTTAATCTTTTTCTTAAATTGTTTAAGCTTTTAATTGAACCACAATCACTCCATTTGAAATTAAAAATACGAACTTTTTGATTAATTATTTTGTTAATTCCAGCTACCTCACCTTCATTTATTATTTTTTTATTTTTTTTAATAGCCTTCCAAAATTTATTAAAATCATATATTCCTGCAATTCCTACATAATTAAATTTACCATTTTTGGAGTTTTTTTCTAAGATACTTATCAACCTTTTTTTTTTAATCTTTAGTGTTCTATATAATTTGGGTGAGTAACTTTTCGAATAACCTACCCAATTTTTGTCAGGTTTTGGTATTATCTTATTTTCAACATACGCATCGCACGAAAAAAAAATAAATGGAGATTTTAAAAAATTTTTACATTCATAAATACTGAGACCTAGTCCTGAACCATTTCCTTTAAATTTACTTACCCAAACAAATTGAAACCTATTTTTAGGATGAGCAATTTTTAAATATTGTTTGACTAAGTTGCCCTTGTACCCCAATGCTATCACAAATTCAGTATTAATTGGAAATTTATCTACAATGTGAGAAATTACTGGTTTGTTGTTCACTAAAACTAGAGATTTATTTATATATTTTGTTTCATGACTCAATCTAGAACCTGTTCCAGCAGTTGGTATTAATACTTTATATTTCAAGCTAAACTCTATTATAATCGTCTGATATTCTTACAACATCCTTTAAGTCTGAAGTACTCGCTTCAAGGTATATAGATTTTTTTGATTTGGCAAACATTCTATGTATTTCTTTTTTTTTCAATGTAAAAAAATCACCATTTTTTAATTTTTTTGTTTTAAGATTTTTCAAACTTTTACCGTGTAAAATAAATAAGGGTCCTTTTAAAACGAATATTGTTTCTATTTTTTTTTTATGATATTGCAAACTGCATCTACTGTAAGAATTCATTACTAGTTTTTTTACAGTATAAAATTTATTTGTATGTATTATTTCTTCGCTTCCCCAAGGTTTTTTTAAAAATTTTTTTTTGTTTTTCATATTTTATACTTTCTATACTCTGGGTAGTATTCAAAGAATTTATCATAAAAATTTTTGACGTACATGTTCATTGACCACTTACTTGAAAAACCGTATTTTTGTTTCATCCATTTCTTTCCTTCATCTATATATAGTTTTAAATTTTTATCATATTTATCTGTTTTAATAATATGTGATAAATTAAGTAAATATTTTTCATTTTCCTCTCTCCAAACTGAACTTGTAATTGCTACACTCCAGTGATTAGAGTATGCTTTAGCAATAATTTCACTTTCAAGCCCATAGCCCCTAAAATTTGCACCATCAAAAAGAAAATTTTTATAACCAGGTTTTTTTAAATTAAATATTTCTTCAATAAATTTTCTTCTCATAAATAAAGCGTTATCATACAAAAACCAAAAATATTTTATGCCATTTTTAGGAATTATTTTTTTTTCTCCCCATTTTTTGGAGCAAGGAGATAAAATTGCCAATTTTTCGTGTTTATCTAAAATACTAAGCATTTTCTTAATAATTCTTTTATTTTCAAATTCTGAATCATTTGTTATTAAAAAAAAAGCGTCATAATTGTAAAAACTTCCTTCATCATATAATTTTCTTAAAGCATAATTCATGCCTCTAAAAAATCTTAGTCCATTTTTTTTTACCAAAGGGTCTTTTGCCCACCATGTATAATATTTTGATAATTTTTTTTTATCACTACCAGACTCTAATATAAAAATATCTGTTTCTTTTTGGTTATATTTTTTGAGCTTTAAATAAAGTTTGTTGGTTACTTCTGGTAAATTTCTATTTAATATAACTGTGGCAACTCTTTTTTTCATGCTAATTAATTAATCGAAAGTTTTTTAAATATCTAAGAATAGACTCTTTAATAGAATTTTTTAATATTTCATTTAAATTTAATTTTCTTTTTTTTAAATCAAAATTTAGCTGGCTAATAATCTCTCTTCCCTCAACTGAGGAGAACAAATAATGTCCACATATAAGTGCTTTTTCTTGATCGGGTAAATTTTCATTTAGAACCCACTTTTTCCACTTTTTAGAGTTCACGCATAATTCGATGAACTCATTTTTTAGCTTTGGATTATATCTGTGCATTAATTCAAAAAGTTTTTTTGTTTCTGCAACACCAAATTCAGGTGCTACATTAGAAGCGTGTATACCCAAAAAGGGATGCCACCTTAAAGACTCTGATGTTAGATAATCAGTATTATGCTCTTTAAAGTAAACTCCAAACTTTTTACAAATTTCTAAAAGTTTAAATATTTGTATTTCTACTGGAATTTGATTTTTTATTCTTATATTTGAATCAAAAATTCCTACATTTCTTCGCTCCATAACTTTAGTGCCTGACTGGAGCACTATAAAAAATAATTTTGGTAGTTTAGCTTTTTCACAAAAACTCACTAATTTTTCCAAAAAGAATTCAATTTCTTCAAATGTATTAGTTGAGCCAGATTGTTCTTCCGTTCCAACCTCAATTAAAATTTCTTTTTTTAATTTTCTAGAAATTTGATAACAATAATCATACAACTCATATGTTCTTTCTAATGACAATTTAATTCTATTTTTTTCGCTCAAAAATAAACTTGCATCAATATGAATAATTTTAAAGTTGTTTTTGATATCCTCCATATATGAGGATTTTGCTGAAATCATAGCATCTTTTATATTTAGTCTTTTTCTTATTTCTAAATCATTTTGCCATGGTCCACCGTGATCTCTGCATAAAATAATATTTTTCTTTTTATCTTTTTTTTTGACATATTTTGAGAATGACTCTGTATCCCACTTATTAACATATCCACCCCCAAATTTTTTTGCATCTATCTGTCTTCTACTAGCTATCATCATCAAGGGTAAATTTAATTGATTTGATAACTCTATTGATGCGTCAATAACATTTAAACTCATTGGTCCAACCCCTAAAAGAGTTTTTCTTTGATTAATTATCTTTTCAAGTCTTTTTTTTAGTTCCATTTAGATGAGATAAGATTAGATTTTCAATTTTCTTTTTATAAAAAAATTTTTTTATCAAATGAAAACATGCTTCAGTAACTGCTCTTTCACCTGAATTTGCTTTAGTTGTAAAATTTGAATATTTTTTGGAAAGCTTATTAGAATTATTACATGAAATTGCGTAAAAACACTCTTTCATTATAATCCAATCGAAAATACCATCTCCCATATAAATTGTTTTTTTTAAATTAAAATTTTTTTTAATCCAATTTACTCTTTGATGATTTCTAACTAAACTAATTTTAAAATTCATATCATTTTGAACTCTTTTTTTTGAAATTTTAAAACCTCTAAAATCGGAAGATAGGAAAGAAATATTCAAAAATTTAGATGTTATTTTTAAAGCATCATTATCATCGGGTCCAAAAATTTTAGCAAACTTACCATTTTTATTATATATAAAAGATCCAGTTGTTAAAATTCCATCTACATCTAATAAAAAATCTACAGGCTTTTGTTTTAAAGGCATAATGATCAAATACTATCCAAGATATCATTATAAGCTTTATTAACAATTAAAAATTTATTTTTAGAGTTCATAAGCTTATCAAATTGATTCATAAATTCATCTTTTCCCACATGACGTTCTGGTTCAGTTAAATTATATATATTCTCTCTTAACAATTCTTCTTTTCTAATAAAAAGAGCACACTTGGCGTTGATCATATCTGTAGTATTAAGTCTTTTAATTTTTTTAAATTTTAGACAATCAACTAATTCTTTTCTATCGTTTATCAGATGTGTGAAGCCTAAATCAGAAAAATATGATCTAGAACTTGTATAAGCACATTTTCCTAACGCTGCATACTCAATGGCTATTGTGCCTCGAGATGTGAAAATACGGTCTGCAATTTCCAAAATAGATTTTGTACTTATATTGTTATCTATTAATTGAACATTTTTAATTTTTTTTTTTTCCAAAATATTTTTAACCACATCGCTTTCTTTATAAAAATCTGACATTGGATGTTTTTTGATAAACCAATGGAAGTGTTCATTTTCCTTAACTTTTTCTAAAATGAACTCCACTTCGTCTAAAAAATCATCGAATAAAAATTTTCCATAAAGATGATTTGCATCTTTAAATCCGTGAGTTGCGATAACAAATATAGGTCTTTTGTTATCAATCGCATATTTTTTTATAAATTCTCTTTTATTTATTTCAAATTTATCCCCAAAAGCTCTCTTAGCATCTAATTCATTAAAATGTAAATTGTTAGCTTTTCTATCTTTGGTGAAACTTTGTCCGTTTAATCTCATTGCAAAATATTCACTAGCCAAATTTACCTTTTGATTATTTTCTCTAAATTTTTGTAATCTCTCTTTAGATATATGATAGAATCCTTTCAAAGACTTCTCATAATCTTCAAATATTCTATAATAATTACCGCCAATCATTAAAGTTTTAATTTTTTTATATGTTGAAATCCTTACGGCTAGACTCGAAATTGATGCATAACTATACGAAGTTGCAATATACAATTCGATTTTTTTTTTTTTTAATGAAGTGTTCTATTGATAAAACTTTAAAGATTGTCGAAATTATTAATCTGATGAGGCTCAAGCTTATAAAATTACTCCTAAAATTATAATAAAATCTTACATATTGATCGTAAACTAAATCTCCTACGTAAATATTTTTTACTTTAAAATTATTTACAAGCCATTTCTTTTTATAGATAAACAGCATTATTACACTAAATACTGAGGTATATAGAAAATATAACATAAGGTACAAATTAAAGATATATTTAAAATTTTTTAAATTTATCGTTTTCAATTTAAAGAAAGAAAGAAGTTTAATCGTATAATTATCAATTTTTCTATCGTGAAGAAAAAAAGCATCAAAATTTTTTTTTTCATTTAATAGCTTACTAGCAAATAAAGCCCTTGCATCACTATCTAATCTACCTCTGTAACAAATAAGAATATTTTTCATTAATATTAAATAATTTTTTGAAAATTTTAGTAATATTAATCACGATTTATGGCTAAATTAAGAGAATTTCAATAGTCACTTTAAAATTCTTTTTGAGCTTATAATTAATCTTAGACCATGATTTATAATTTTGCATTAAATTACATTTATAAATATAATAAATTTTGTATTTTAATTTTTATGAAACTTACCTAAAATTCAAAATATTCAAAGTTTTTAGAAAAACGATTATATGAAAAAAATTATAATGTATCATTATGTTAGAAACAAAATTAAAGAATATCCATATTCGAATCATCTATCCAAAAAAAAATTTTTAGCCCAATTAAATTTTTTTTTAAAAAATGGTGGTATAGTAGACAAAAAAGATAATTTTTTAGATAATAATAATAAGTATTTATTAACTTTTGATGACGGATTCAAGGATCATTTGTATGTAGCAGAAAAATTAAAAAAAATTGGGGCTATTGGAATTTTTTTTATTCCGATGTTGCCTTATGTTGATAAAAAAATTTTAGATGTACACAAATCTCATTTGATTTTAAGTAAGATAAAACCAAGAAAAGCTCTAAATTATCTCGAATATTATTTAAATAAATACAATTCTAAAAATATTTTAAATTATCTTGAAAAGGAAAAATTCAAAGACGTATATAAACTTCAAAATGATGATATTCAGGCAAAAAAATTTAAAAAAATCATTAATTATTATAGTGACCTGAAAATAAAATCTAAAATTCTTGATGAGATTCTTAAAAAAGAAAACATTAAACTAAAAGCAAAAAATTTTTATTTAAATAAAGATGAGCTCAAATATATCTCAGATTTGGGCATGATCATAGGTTCTCATGGTATGTCTCATACAGTTTTGACAAGGTTAAATTATAGAAAGAAAAAAATTGAAATTCAAAAGTCAAAAGAGCTTTTGGAAAAAATTATTAAAAAGAAAGTTGATACATTTTGCTTTCCATATGGAGGTAAAAATTCATACGATAAAGATACTTTATCATTATTGCAGAAAAGTGGTTATAAGTACTCATTTCGAGTTAAAAACCAGGATTTTAGTAAAAAACTTTATCGAAAAAAAATTTTTGAGTTACCTAGATATGATTGTAACAGATTTATTAAAGCCAACTTTGTTGAATAATTTTTACTTTTTTGTCCCTAAATTTTTTCTTAATTAAGTAATTTTTTAAAAAATTTTTTTTGAAATTTTTATTTAATATATTCAATTTATTTTGATCAAAATCTTTTCTTTTATAGTAATGATTAATTTTTGATTTAATTTGTTTTTTTCGTTCAATTTTATCTAAACCGACAATTAATTTAGAATAACAAGAAAACATACGTATTATCATTTTGTTACCTATCTTATGGATATTGTCGTCCTTATCTAATTCAGATCTAAATTGATGAATTACTTCTCCAGCATCAATCTCTTTATTTATGTACATAAATGTGACTCCAGCAAATTCCGGTTCATTATTTACAAAAGGAAAAACATTTGTTCCAGAGCCTCTATAGTATGGACTTAAGCCTAAATGAACATTTAAAATTTTTTTTTTAAATATATTTAAAATTTTACCTTTTAGTATAGATGAACCATAAACTACAATTAGATCTGGATTTAAATCTAAAACTTCTTTTAGGCATCTTTTTGTTGACACATAGCCTTTATTACAAAATTTGTTATTAGACCTGTCTTTAAATTTTTTGATTATCTTATTAAAAAAAACTTTCTCATAAGCATTTCTTTTTTTAAAATGATTTAATAAACCTGGATTATTATTTTCATTTTTTTTTTGTTTTCTCTCTGAGTAAGTTCTTAAGACATCTACTTTTTTTTGATTGCTAATAAATATTCTAAAAGCTTTGTGCCTAGTAGAGTCTGAAGTAAAAATTATAATTTTTTTCATATAAAAATAATTATCTTTATTTTTTTATATTATGCCTTAAATAATTATAAATGATTATTAATAAAAATTTTTTCAATAAAAAGATAAAGCTGAAAAATAAAGAAATTTCAATAAAATCATCAAAAGTTTACGTAATCGCTGAAGCTGGAGTAAGTCATTTTGGGTCATTGAGATTAGCAAAAAAATTAGTTGATATATCGGTTAACGCTGGAGCCGATGCCGTAAAATTCCAAGCGTATATCACTGAAGATTTGGTCTCAAAAAATTTTATAAAATGGTTTAAAAGATATAAGGCTAAAGAAGTAAATTTAGATTTCTTACAAAAAATTAAAAATTATTGTAAAAGGAAAGGTGTTGATTTCTTATGTACACCTCACACTTCCTCAGTCATACCTTGGATAAAAAAACTTAATCTTAGTGCAATAAAAGTAGGATCTGGCGAAATTGGGAATTTTCTTTTTTTAAAAGAATTAATTTCTCTTAATAAACCAATTATCCTATCTTTAGGAATGCATAATTACGATGATATAAAAGAATTGAAAAAATTTTTTGTAAAAGAAAAATTTAAAAAATTAGTATTACTAAATTGCACAACTATTTATCCATCAAAAAATAAAGATTTAAATATTTTAGCTATTAGAGAACTTAAAAATATTTTTGGCGATATCATCATAGGTTATTCAGATCATACTGATGATGATCTTGCTTGTATTTCCTCAGTGGCCCTTGGAGCTAGAGTAATAGAAAAGCATATCTCAGTAAAATTCAATGTGAAGAATGCTCAAGATTGGAAAGTTAGTTTTGATGTCATCAAATTAAGATCTATGATAAAAAAAATTAGAGAGCAAGAAATCATGCTTCAAACTAAAAAAAACCTTTCCTCAAAAAATGAGCTAAAACAAAAATTATGGGCAACGAAAAGTATTTATGTTAAAAATAAAATTAAAAAAAATTCAAAAATTTTATTATCTGATTTAAAATTTCTAAGGCCAGGTAACGGGATACCATGTTCCAAAATAAATTTGATAATTAATAAACTAGCAAAAAAAAATCTGCCTAAAAATTATAAAATAAAAATTCAAGATTTTAGATAGATAAATTAGAATTTTTCAAAATTCATTTACTTTCAAGTTTAATTATTCTATAAAAAAATCAATTTAATGACAAAATATAATCTTCCTAAAAAAGTAATCTTTTGCAAAAAATGTGTTCAAAGCAATCAAAGACCCAACACCTCACCAGAGTTTGAAAAATCATCTAGTAATATTGGAACACTTCAATTCGATAATGATGTATGTCATGCTTGCAAATATTATGAAGAAGTAAAAAATAAAATTAATTGGAAGGACAGATATAAAGAGCTTGAAGAGCTATGTAATAAATTTAGATCAAAAGACGGCAATTATGATGTCTTGGTTCCAGGTAGTGGTGGAAAAGACAGTATATTTGTTTCTCACTACTTAAAATTTAAAATGAAAATGAACCCACTTACTATCACTTGGGCTCCACATATGTATACTGATATTGGATGGAGAAATTTTCAGTCATGGCTTAGATTAGGTTTTGATAACATCCTATTTACCCCAAATTACAAAGTCCATTCTAAATTATCAAAACTCGCATTTAAAAAATTAGTTAATCCATTCCAACCCTTTATTGTTGGGCAAAAAAATTTAGCACCAAAAATTGCTGATAAATATAATATTAAATTAATAATGTATGGAGAGAATAATGCAGAGGTACACAACAATATTAACGATACTCACTCACCGCTAATGGACCCAAAGCATTATTCAGTTGAAGATTATAATAAAGAATTATTTTTGAGTGGATTAAATTTCAAAGATTTAAAAGAAAACCACAACTTAAATGAAAATGATTTAGACGTATACAAACCAGGTTTAAGAGAAAAATTCGAGAAAAAAAATATAGTTGTTCATTTCATGAGTCATTACATCAACTGGTCACCGCATGATAATTATTATTATGTAAAAAAACATTCAAAATTTGAAAGTAATCCTGACGGGAGAAGTGAAGGAACTTATACGAAATTTGTAGGCCTTGACGATAAAATGGATGGACAAAATTTTTTCACCATGCATGTCAAGTTTGGTCATGGAAGGGCAACGAATGATGCTTGCAGAGACATTCGTGATGGTTATATTTCACGTGATGAAGCTATACATCTTGTAAATAAATATGATGGAGAATTTCCAAAAAAATATTTTAAAGATATCCTAGATTATCTTGATATAACTGAAAATGAATATTGGGAAATTATAGACAATGCCAGGCCAGACCACATATGGAAAAGAGATGGAAATAAGTGGAAATTAAAAAATCAAATAAAATAAATTTATGAATTTATTTAGAATAATAAGCAGAATTGACCTTAAGAACGAGTTTGTTGTAAAAGGTTTTCATTTAGAAGGATGGCGCAAAGTCGGTGATCCATTAACTTTAGCAAATAATTATTACGATAATAACATTGATGAAATATTTTTTATAGATTCTGTTGCAAGCTTGTTCTCTAGAGAAAAGATTATTGATATTTTAAAAAATGTTTGTAGAGAGATTTTCATACCAATTACAATCGGTGGAGGGATTAAAAATTTAAATGATGTGAATGATTTGTTTAATTTTGGAGCTGATAAAGTCGCAATTAATACAGCTGCTATATTAGAGCCAGATTTTATTAAAAAGATAGCAAATATTTATGGCTCTCAAGCAGTAATTGTTTCAATACAGGCAAAAAAAAATTATAAAAATTCATGGGATGTATTTATTGATTCAGCAAGAGAAAATACAAAAATTGACGTTTTTGAATGGGTAAAAAAAGCTGAACGATTAGGTGCAGGTGAATTACTCATTACATCTATAGACAATGAAGGATGTGGTAATGGATTCGATACTGAATTATGCAGAAAAGTTAAAAGCGTTACAAATTTACCAATTATCATTGGTGGTGGATTTGGCGATAGCAATCATATAGCAGCAATTAAAGATTATAATCTAAGTGGTGCATCAATTGCATCTGCTTTTCATTATAATAAAATTTCACCTAAAACTTTAAAAAATCAAATTGAAAAAATTGGGTTTAAAATTAGATAAATTGTAATGCAGTCTGTGGGAATTATAGATATAAAAATTGGTAATACTCAAAGTTTAAAAAACGCCTTAAATTATTTAAATTGTGATGTAACATTAACTAATGATATATATAAACTCAAGCAATCAGATAAATTAATTTTTCCAGGAGTTGGACATTTTAGTTTTGGAAGTAAGCAACTATATAAGAACAAATTAAGAGATTTCCTGATCAATGAGATAGAAAAAGGTAAAAAAATATTGGCTATCTGTCTAGGAATGCAACTATTATTTCAAACAAGCGAAGAGGATCTTAATTTTAGTGGTTTATCTGTGATAAAAGGAAAAGTTAGAAAATTACCTGAAATAAAAACATCAAAATCAGAGAGCTTTCCTAATACTTCTTGGAAAAATATAGAAATGTTAAAAAATGACAGATTGCTAACACATTGCGATGATAAAGATATGTTTTATTTCATACACTCTTATTATTGTGAACCAACGGACAATTCTAATGTAATTGGATATTCAAAATATAATAATTTTAAATTTGCTAGTGTTGTAAAATATAATAATTGCTACGGGACACAATTTCATCCTGAAAAAAGTGGAAAATCAGGTTTAAATTTATTGTCTAGTTTTTTGTCAATTTAACATGAGAAAGAGAATTTTATTTCTTACAGGAAAAATGGGGGGTTATAATGCAATGAAACCCTTTTTGAAACTTATCAAAAAATCAAAAAATTTTGATTTAAATATTGCAGTTACAGACCAGCATCTAATGAGAAAGTTTGGTTATACCTATGATAAAATTAGAAAAGATTTTGAGAAAAAAGATATTATCAAAATTCTTTCAAATCAAACTAGAGATGATAGTTCAAATAGAAGTGTAGCAATCTCTAAAATTCTAAATGAGATTTCTAAAATTTTTAGTAGAAAAAAAATAGACCTAGTATTACTTTATGGTGACAGGTTAGAGAGTTTAGTAACTGCAATATCTTGCTTAAATTATTCAATACCCGTTGCTCATTTTCAAGGCGGAGATATCTCAGGAAATATAGATGAAAAAATAAGACACTCCATTACCAAGTTATCTGATTATCATTTTGTTTCCAATCCTCAAAGTAAAAAAAGATTAATTCAAATGGGTGAAATTAAAAAAAATATATTCCTTATAGGCGATAACCATATTGATGCACTTAGGAAGGTAGAAATTTATGAAAAAAGTTTTTATGCAAAAAAATTTAACTTTAAAATTAATGAAAGCCCAATAATATTCATGTTACATCCTGAGAATATATCTAATCAAGAAAATTACAAAAATTCGATTATAGTTCTTAAAGAACTTCAAAAAATTAATTCGCCAAAAATATGTATTTATCCTTGTTCAGATATTGGATTTCAGTCAATTATCAAAGCTCTTAAAATATTTGAAAAAAAGATAAATTTTAAAACTTATAAAAATATCGAATTTGATACTTATATAGGTCTTTTAAAATATTCCAAATTTTTAATTGGAAATTCATCCTCTGGAATTATTGAGGCATCTTATCTTAATTTACCTGTCATCAATTTAGGAAATCGTCAGAATGACAGGCTGTCATCATTAAATGTTATTAATTGTGATTTTAAAAAACAAGCTTTACAAAAAGCGATAAAAATGGTTCAAAAATCTTCTTTTTTAAAAAATAAAGTAGTAAAAGCAAAAAGACTTTATGGTAATGGAGAATCCTATAAAAAGGCCTTTATAATTTTGAAAAAAATAACTAGAAATAAAATTAACTTAAATAAAAAATTTATTGAAAACTAATATTAAAAGCAAACGATGAAAATAATTATATTTGGTGGTGACGGATATTTAGGTTGGCCAACTGCTATGCGTTTGGCAAAAAAACATCGAGTGTTTGTTGTGGATAATTTTTGTAAAAAAAAAATTGAAATAGAAAACCAAGTCACCCCACTTTTTCAACAAGTATCCCTACAAGAAAGAGTAGACATATGGAATAAAATCTCAAAAAAAAATAAAATTCACTTTGAATATGGTGATTTATTAAATCATAGATTTATTTATGATTTTTTAAAAAAAATTAAACCTAACGCTATAGTACATTATGCAGAGCAACCCTCTGCCCCTTATTCAATGATTGGTAGAGAACAGGCTGTGTTTACACAACATAATAATATAATTGGTACTTTAAATCTGCTATTTGGAGTAAAAAAACATTGTCCAAATGCTCATATTCTTAAATTGGGAACAATGGGGGAATACGGAACTCCAAATATCGACATTGAGGAAGGATATTTAAAGATAAAACATAAAAATAGATATGATATTTTGCCATATCCAAAAAGTCCGCATAGCATTTATCATCTTTCAAAATGTCATGACTCCGCAAATATAATTTATCTATGTAAGATTTGGGGCTTGAAAGTTACAGACTTAAACCAAGGGGTAGTATATGGAGTAAAGACTCCAGAAACAGAGCTTCATAAAAAACTAAATACAAGTTTTCATTATGATCATATTTTTGGGACAATTTTAAACAGGTTTATCACATTAGCAGCCCTAAATAAGCCTTTGCTGATCTATGGAAAAGGTGAACAAAAAAGAACTTTTTTAAATATAAACGATACTCTCCAATGCATTGAGCTTGCTTTAAAATATCCAGCAAAGAAAGGTTATTGTAAAATTAGAAATCAATATACAGAGATCTTCTCACTTATTAATTTAGCAAATCAGGTAAGAGATGCGGCAAAAAAAATCAATATCAATATCAAAATAAAAAAAATTAAAAATCCAAGATTTGAGTTAGAGAATCACTACTATAATCCTACCAACAAAAGTTTCAGCAAAATAGGCTTAAAACCTTTGAAATTAAATTCTAACTTTATAATAGAGTCAATTAAGTATGTACAAAATAATCTTAAAAGCATAAATGAAAAAACTATTTATCCAAATATTAAATGGAAAATCTAAAAACTGAAATTTAGATTGATGATTTACGCACTTGTAACGGCTAGAAAAGGTTCAAAGGGTATAAAAAACAAAAACTTAAAAAAAATTGGCAAATTATCCTTACTAGAAAAAACTTTTAAGATAATTAAAAAATCAAATGTTTTTGATAAAAAATTTTGCTCAAGTAATTGTTCTAAAATATTGAATATTAGCAAAAAAAATAAAATTTATCCCGTCAAGAGACCGAGTATAATTTCAAAAGATAAATCTCACAGTATTGAGGCAATATATCATTTTTATGAATTTCTTATTAGAAAAAAAATAAAAATGCCTAAAATTATTTTTTTATTTCAACCTACCTCACCATTTGTTAAAACAGATACTATAAAGAAAATTCTTAAAACTTACGCGAAATATCCCAAAACTAATTCAGTGATATCTGTTTACAAAATTAATAATAAATACAATTTTGTCAATCAAAGGATATTAGATAAAAAAAATGAAGTTAAATTTTTATTTGAAAAAAAAAGGAGTAAAATGTTCAGAAGACAAGATAAACCAGATGTGTATGTGCATGGAAATTTATTTTCCTTTAAATTAAATCAACTTTTAAATCAAAAAAATATTACACCCAAACCAATAAGGGCTGTGAAGTTAAAGTCATTTTATGAAACTATTGATATAGATACCTACGAGGATCTAAATTTAGCAAAAATAATTGATCAAAATGTTAAAATTTAATTTTTTTTAATTTATAGTTACTTTTTTAAAAAAAAATAAAATATCCTAAAAAATTTTTTTCAGTGCATAAATCAAGCCAATTGAGCTATTAGTACTGGTCAGCTGCACGCATTGCTGCGCTTCCACAT
>MDTD01010918.1_pt1 | contig 33820 bp, 24 predicted proteins | sample 811221 | NCBI WGS metagenome assembly MDTD01 (sample SAMN05326646, study PRJNA326480) | marine metagenome | isolation source: seawater | place: Pacific Ocean: South West | collected 2011
CCGGTGCCCTGGATGTTATCTGCAAACCCGGGTCCGCCTATTCCGTCGGGGAGATGAGCCAGGACCTGGCCAGAAAGATCCGGGACGCGGCCCATGCCCGGGTGAGGCCCGCCCTGCCGGAAAAAGAGCCTGAGCCCGGTATCCTTCCTGCGATTGCATCCGGCGCTTTGTCCGCCACCACCAATAAGATCATTGCCATCGGTGCATCCACCGGCGGCACAGAGGCCATCCGGAAGGTCTTGACCCGTTTTCCGGCATCCGCCCCCGGTGTTGTGGTGGTGCAGCATATGCCGGCCCAGTTTACGGCAAGCTTTGCCAGCCGCCTGGACAGCCTGTGCAAGATCCGGGTGAAGGAGGCGGAGGACGGAGATTCGGTGGTCAACGGCCAGGCCCTGATTGCGCCGGGCAACTATCATATGATGCTGCGGCGCAGCGGTGCCAGGTACTTTGTCCGGGTGAAGGACGGGCCTTTGATCCACCACCAGCGGCCGGCCGTGGATGCCCTGTTTTCCTCGGTGGCCAGATATGCCGGCCGCAATGCGCTTGGGGTTGTCCTGACGGGAATGGGGGCGGACGGTGCTGCCGGTATCAAATCCATGAAGGAAGCCGGCAGCTTCACCATTGCCCAGGACGAAGCCTCATCCGTTGTTTACGGTATGCCCAAGGAAGCTTTCAAAACCGGGGCCATTGACCGGGTGCTTGACATCAACGCCGTGGCTGAGGTGGCCCTTACCGCAATCGCAGGGCAATAAGGCCACCACTTTACTCCGGTTTAAATATGAAACTTTTCCGTCATGGCCCGCAGGCGGCTCATGACCTCTCCTAAGGTTTCGGCTTTCTTTTTGACATCCCCGGAAAACGCGGAAATCCGGCGTGAGGTTTCCAGCACATCCGTAATTTCCTTTGCCACATCCCCGGACACCGCCGAACTCTGGGCCACATTTTCCGTTACCTCCTGAATTCCCTGGGTGACCTGGCTGATATTTTCCGCGATGTCGCCTGTGGTGGCGGACTGGGCTTCGATGGCTTCGGCAGCCTTGGAGACGAATTCGTTGATTTCCTGGACAGAGTCTGAAATGGTCTGGATTTCTCCCACCGCTCCCTGGATCTGGTCTTGGATATCCCGGATATTCTGGCCGATGTCTTCGGTGGCCTCGGCGGTCTGCCCGGCAAGGGCCTTGATTTCATTGGCCACCACCACAAAGCCTTTGCCGGCCTCTCCGGCCCGGGCAGCCTCAATGGTGGCGTTCAGGGCCAGCAGGTTGGTCTGGGATGATATGGAGGTGATGGTATCGGTGACTTTGTTGATTTCTTCGGCGGCCCTGCCCAGTTGCTCAACCCGGGCGGAGGTTGCCCTGGCCTGTTCAACGGCCCTGCCGGTAATGTCGCGGGTGCGCACGGAATCCTTTACCACCGCCTCAAGGCCTTCCCGCATACGGCCGGTACCGTCGGATACCGTTTCCACGTTGGTGCTGGCCTCTTCCATGGCTGCGGCCACGGAGTCCATGTTGACGCTCATCTCTTCGGCCGCAGAGGCCACATTGTTGACCTTTTCAACGGAGGTAGCCGCACCCTCTTTCATAAGATCGGAAATCCGGTTCAGCTCTCCCGACGCTTCACTCAGGGTATCCACCCCTGAGTTGAGGCCGCCGATCATCTGGGCCAGCTCGGTCACCATGTCGTTCATGGCGGTAACGGTATCCCGGATGGCGTCCTTTGCCTTGTAATCAAAGCTGTGGTTGAAGTTGCCCCGGGCCACTTCCTTGGCCATGGTGGCCATGCCGTTCATGCTGGTCATGAGCTGGCGGTTCATAAAGGCAATAACAGCCAGGCCCATAACCAGGGCGATGACCCCGCCGGTGCCGGCGGATTTCAGGATCTGTTCGTTGATGCCGGCCATGAGTTCCGCCTCGGAAACCGCAACGGTAAAGTGGAGATCCCAGGGTTTAAAATAGGTGGTGTAGCCGTAGTAGGACCGGCCGTCCCTGTTGTAGGAGACAAATCCCTTTTCGGTTTTCAGTACGGCATCCCCGCCGGAAATATCGCTGACGGAAATTCCCCGGTAGGCCGGGTCCGGATGGACCAGGATTTTCCCGTCGCCGTCACTGATAAAGGCATAGCCTTTGCCGTTCACCGTGGCTTTTTCCACGAGGATTTTCAGATTATCGGTCAGGACCTTCCGGCCGATGCCGAAGGCGCCGGCAACAGATCCGTCAACATCTTTACAGGAGGAAAGGACCTGCAGGGTTTTGTCATGCCCGGATCCTGTCAGAAGCAGGTGCTTTTCTCCCCCGGCTACAGCCTTGAAGGGAGAGGTGCCTGAATTGAAGTAGGCACCGATCGCCCGTTTGTCATCGGAGGTTTTCAGGCTGGTGGACACTTTGACCAGGCGGTTGTCACGAAGCTGGAAAAACATGATCTCGGAGTCGCTCATGGCCGCGACCTTGTCCACGATTTCATAGTCGGCAGTGAGGAACTTCAGGCCGGCGAGTAACTTGGGCATTGTGATCTTGGTGGTGGCCCCGGTATCAATGTCCACCCCCTGGATGTCTACGGTTCTATCCTCCATCAGGATTAAGTTGCCGCTGCTCTCTGCTTCTGTGATGAGCATGCCAAGATCGGAGTCAAGCTTTGACTTTTGAAGGCCGTACTGGATGTCGATGGTGTTTTCAAGGACCTCCGAGACGCTTTGGATTCCGGTCATGCCCTTGGCCAGGAAGCTTTTTTTCGTCTGGTAGAAATTGACCCCTGCGACGATAAATATCGTCATTAAAATAATGCCTACGGATGAGATGTAGAGTTTTTTCCCAAAACCGATCCCTGCCATGTTGCCTCCGACTGTTAGGTGTTGATTCGCATCCCGGTTCAGCATACTCATCAGAAATGGCATCGTATGTCAAGTTATCAGGCCGGTTTATTTCCGGAATGCCCTGTTACAGAGGGCTTTCGTGCAGGTTCCCCGCAGGAAACAACTGGTCGTGTTCGCTTCCTGCGGGGAGTTTAGAGGCTCGGGTGGCATTTTTATCAGCTTATGGGCACGCCCCATTTTTTTACGAACTTGTCCGTGTCAGATACGGCCACGTGGAGATCCTGCTCACTTTCCGCCGGCATGATGCTCAGGTTCATGTGGAAGTTCAGGGGATTGCGGACTTCCATGGAGGGCTGGGTATCGATGGTCAGGACCAGGTCGCCGCCGGAGGTTTCCACCAGGCCGGAAAGATCACTTTCGTTGGCGTGGAAGCATTTGTAGTATTTCTTGTTGGCATTGTCGTACTTGTACACGTTGAACTGAAAGGTCACTTCGGTGCTGTCCAGGGTGTTCAGTGTCAATCCGGCCAGGTTGGTCTGGTTGGTGTTGGATACCTTAGCGTCGAAGGTGATGCCGTGGGCATAGCCCCCTTCCCAGAATACGCCGGACATGACGCCCACCACACTGACCTTGTCACCGGAGATATCGGTGGGATCGGTTACCCCGATGTCCGCGGACAATTCAGTGTCGCCTATTTTCAAAGAGGTGATGTGTCCTACGATGTCCTGTACGTCTTTTACGAAGTTGAATCCCTGTTCTACACTGCAATCATAACTTAATGCGGCCATTGTCTTTCTCCTTTATGTTTGGTTTTGTCTTGCGTGTTTTTTTGTCCTCGCTCTTGGTTAAGTAGAATTGCAAGGGGTGTGCCATGTTGTTTTTGTTTTAATATTACAAGTGGTTGCGAGTTGTTTGGCAATAATGTTGTCACGGAGTGGCGATTCATTTCTGAAAATAGCCGTGCGTCTGGCAACTTTGTTTGGTTTTTTGTGGGGGTCACCGTGATTCCCGGGGCAATCGGCTTATGATATACTAGGGATGTCGCCCAGCCGACAGTATTTTTCAAAATGCCCGGGTATAATGAAGAATATGCCGGAAAACCAGGAGGCCTCCACCATGAAGTTTTTAAAAGAGAATCTGCTTGACCATCTGCAGCGCCCCGAATTTGCCGAGCTACACGCATCCTTGATAAAGCGGTCCTATAAAAAAGGGGCCTTTGTCTGCCAGCCGGACGTCGGGGAAAACCGGGTGTTCATCATTGCCAGAGGACGGGTCCGGGTGTACCTGGGGTACGAGGACAAGGAGTTCAGCCTGGGCATACTCACCAAAGGCGATATCTATTCCACCCACACCGGCACCTTTGTCCAGGCCCTTGAAGACATCGAGATATTGATGGCAGACATTCATACCTTCCGGCAGAAACTGGTGGGAGACCCGGAAGTGACCAAAGCCATGGTCCGGGTGCTCGGAGACGTTCTCAAAACCTCTTTTTCCATCATCGACGGGCTTGCGTTCAAGGATGTCAATGCCCGCCTGGCGGCGCTTCTGGTGAACGCCGGCCGACGGCACGGCAAATCCTCTGATGACGGCAGTATTTTCGTTCAGCTTGATCTGTCCGTGGAGCAGATCGCCCGGCTGGTGGGGGCCACCCGCCAGACCGTATCCACCCTGTTAAACGACCTTTCCCGGGCCGGACTGATCAGCAGGCCGGACCGGGCCACCTTTCTTATTCCGGATCTTGCCGCCCTGGAAGCCGTGGGCGGTATCGGCAGCCACTGATTTTTCTTTTCCCTTTGTCGCCTGGCCGACAGACGCGATCCTCCCTGTCCGCTATTTTTTTGTTGAGAAAATGATATCCGCCGGCAGTTTGTCTGCTGCCGCATGCGGATCAAGGAACACATCGGGAGAAGCAATAAGGAGGCGCAATGGCCAATCAACCCAAGCCGGCAGAGGGATTAAGCATCTGGAAAGATGCCAGAAAAATGATAGACAAGGCACGAAAAGACGGGGTGGAAACGGTCTGGGACCGTTTTGAACAGCAGACCCCGGCCTGCAAATTCTGCGAGCTGGGGCTGACCTGCAAAAATTGCAACATGGGGCCGTGCAGAATCAGCCCCAAGAAAAACGGGAAAATGCAGCGGGGCGTCTGCGGGGCGGATGGGGATGTCATTGTGGCCCGGAACTTCGGCCGGTTTGTTGCCGGGGGCTCTGCCGGCCATTCCGATCACGGCAGGGACCTTATCGAAGTGCTGGAAGCCATTGTTGAAGGAGATGCCCCGGAATATAAAATTAAGGGTGTGGAAAAACTGCGCAGGATTGCCCGGGAAACAGGCATTAAAGTTGACGGCCGGTCTGTCAAGGAGATTGCCAAAGATCTGGCAGACATCTGTTTTGCGGATTTCGGCAGCCGGAAAAAGGCGCTCGCCTTTGTGAGCCGGGTGCCTGAAAAACGGCAGGAGATCTGGGAAAAATTCAACGTGGTCCCCCGGGGAATTGACCGGGAAATCGCCGAAATGATGCACCGCACCCACATGGGCTGTGACAATGATGCGGTAAGCACCCTGCTGCATGCGGCAAGAACAGCGCTTGCCGACGGTTGGGGCGGATCGATGATCGGCACCGAATTATCGGATATTGTTTTCGGGGTACCCGCACCATCAAAATCCCGGGTGAATCTCGGGGTGATCCGAGAAGACCAGGTTAATATCCTGGTGCACGGCCACAATCCCGTGGTGTCGGAAATGGTGCTGGCCGCCGCCGGAGCGCCGGATATGATTGCCCGCGCCAGGTCCGCAGGGGCTTCCGGCATAAATATCGGCGGGCTGTGCTGCACCGGGAACGAGCTTCTCAGCCGCCAGGGGATTCCCATGGCAGGGAACCATCTGATGACCGAACTTGCCATTGTCACAGGAGCGGTCGAAGCCGTGGTGGTGGATTACCAGTGCATCATGCCGAGCATGGTCCAGGCGGCGGCCTGTTACCATACCCGGTTTATCACCACCTCGGACAAGGCGCGGTTCACCGGTGCCGACCATATCTCCTTTAGCCCTAAAACTGCTGCAGCCCAGGCCCGGGAGATTGTGGGCATGGCCATCGACGCCTTTGCAGGAAGGGATGAAGGCCGTGTGGAGATTCCGGATGAACCCGTGGATATCGTCTGCGGGTTTTCCAACGAGGCGCTGCTTGAGATGCTGGGGGGCAGCCTCGATCCTTTGCTGGATGCGGTAAAGTCCGGCGCCATCCGCGGATTTGCCGCCATTGTGGGCTGCAACAATCCCAAGTTTCAGCACGATTCCCAGAATGTGGGGCTGGCAAAGGAATTGATCAAACGGGATATCCTGGTCCTGGCCACAGGCTGTGTGACTACGGCGGCAGGTAAAGCCGGTCTCCTGGTGCCTGAGGGGGCAAAGATGGCGGGGGAAGGCCTTGCCAAGGTCTGTGAATCCCTGAATATACCGCCGGTGCTCCACTTCGGCTCCTGTGTGGACAACTCCCGGGTGATTCATCTGTGCGGAATGATTGCGGATGCGTTAGGGACGGATATCTCCGATCTGCCGGTGTGGGGATCTTCCCCGGAATGGTACTCGGAGAAAGCCGTGGCCATCGGTTTGTACTGTGTTGCCTCGGGCATTCCCGTGCATATCGGGACACCGCCGCATATTACAGGATCAAAGCTGGTGACGGACCTGGCCTTGAACGGGCTGGAGGAGGTATTCGGCGCCTCCTTTCTGGTGGAGCCGGATTTTGAAAAAGCGGCTGCGGCCATGGATGCCCGGATATCTGCCAAAAGGCTGACGCTGGGGCTGACCGATCCGGCCGGTGAGGGAATAAATTAAACCACAAAAAAATAGGGTGCCGGATCATTCCGGCACCCTATGATTAATTTTACGAATTGCTTGGGCTACTGCCGCACTTCGATTCCCTTGTCCGCCAGGTGCTGTTTCACTGCCTGGATGGGGACTTCCTCCCTGTGAAAGATCCCTGCGGCAAGGGCGGCTTCGGCACCGGTTTTTTCAAACACCTCAGAGAAATGGGCCTCGCAGCCGGCCCCGGAGGAGGCAATCACCGGGATGGTGACAGCGTCTCGCACTGCTGTGATGAGTTCCAGGGCAAAGCCTGAGTTGGTGCCGTCCTTGTCGATGCAGTTGAGCAGGATTTCTCCTGCCCCCAGGGCCTCGCAGGCTTTTGCCAGGGCCACGGCGTCAATGTCCCGGGCCTCGCGGCCACCCTTTACCGTACACTGGTACCAGCAGTAGCGCTGGCCTTCAGGGCCGGTTTCCGGGGATGCCATGACGTGGTGTTTGGGAGCGTCTTCCGGGGCAGTGACCCATACCCGCTGGGGATCGATGGAGATCACCACGGCCTGGGCCCCGTACTTCAGGGAAATCTGTTCAATGGCAGATTTACCGGTCTTTTCCCCTGTCTTGATATAGTCTTCGGCCACATAGACGGCATCGGAACCGATGGAGATTTTGTCCGCACCGGCCCGAAAGTAGCGGGAGGCCACATCCAGGGCGGTATAGTGTTTGCCGTTGCTGTCCGTGAACTCCCGGATCCCCCCGCCGATGGTCAGGGGGACGAAAACGTTTTTGGAGGTTTCTTCCAGCACCTGGAGCATTGGCATATCCTCCAGGGGAAAATCCCGGAACCCGGTGATGTTTAAGAAGGTGATCTCATCCGCCCCCTGTTCGTAATACTTGCCGGCCAGGGAAACGGGTTTGCCCAGGTTACGGACGCTGCCCTCCTCCCGGACATCGTACTGGTCGCCCTTGGTGACCACCAGGTCTCCGTTGTCGTTGGACCGGACGTCCAGGCAGGCGATGACGCGTTTGGACAGGCCGCGGGCCGGGGTGTCCAGGGGGCCTTTGGCCCTGAGATCATCTACCTCAATAAAGTTTTTCAGCAACTGGAGGCCTGCCTGTCCGCTTTTTTCCGGGTGAAACTGGGTGCCCATGATGTTGCCCTGCTGGACGGCTGAGGCGTAGGGGTAATCGTAGGTGGTGGTGGTCAGGATGATGTCCTTGTCCTCGGGCACGATGTGATAGGAGTGGACAAAGTAGAACTTGGTGTCCGGCTCCACACCGGCGAGCAGGGGGGAATCCTGTTTGATGCTGACCCCGTTCCACCCGATATGGGGTACGGAAAGATCTGTTTTGAACCGTTCTACCCGTCCCTTGAAAAAGCCGATGCTTTCGCCGGGGATGAGTTCTTCCTCAGACCCTTCAAACAGGGCTTGCATGCCTACGCAGATGCCTAAGAAAGGCCGGTCGGCACGCAGGTATTCTCTCAGGGGCGTTACAAAATCCCTCTGATGGAGAATGTCCAGCATGGAGGCGTAGTTTCCCACACCGGGGAAGATCAGTTTGTCTGCATCCAGGATATCCTGGGGTTTTTCCACCATTTTAACGGTGCCGCCCATTTTTTCCACGGCGTTCACCAGGCTGCGGACATTGCCTGCACCGTAGTCCAGTACGGTTATTATCATTGGTTTATCCTCTCGACCACCTCTAATAATAGTCTTTTGGCCCGATTTCAGCGTTGCCACAAAATTTTAATCCTCGAAATGCTCCATGTATTCCTCCGGTTAAAATTTTGTGGCGCCTCGAACTCGAACCAAAATCCTGATTATTATGAGGTACTCTCATGCTGTTTGGCGTATTCTCATGCTGCCTATTAATTTAAGGAAACAGGGGGCGTAGCTTTTCCCCGTAAATTCCCTGGAGTCTGTCATTAAAGGTTACCTTCTGGAATCCGGCCTGTTTCAGCCGTTTCATGGCGTTGTTCACAAACCGGTCCTGTCTGGTAATTTTTTTGGGGCTGCCCGTATAGTGGAACAGCCGGCCCCCCTCCCGCATCACACGGAAAAGTCCAGAGTAAAAGGCCTTGCCGTAAAGATCTCCCGTGGCGGAGGTGAACCTGGGGGGATCGTGGATCACTGCGTCAAAGGCGTTCTCTTCCAAGGTGGTGATCCGTTCGGTGATATCGGCGTTTTCCAGGTTGATCCGTTTCATGGCGCTTTCCGTCTGCCAGTCCCGGGCACCCGTAAAAAGCCAGGGATTCTGTTCCCTGATCCGGATCACCTCACGGCTTTTTTCCGTGGAGATCACACGGGCGGCTCCGGCCTTTACGGCAAAAAGGGCAGAATATCCCAAGCCCCCGCAGGTGTCCAGTACAATGTTGCCCTGCCGCACGACCAGCTCGGTTTTAAGCCGGGCATCCTCCAGGGGATCAATATCCTTGGAGCGGTGCATCTTCACCCCGTCGATTTCCAGGGTGGGGGCGGAATCCGTGGGCACAAGTTTGTAGTAGCCGGCGGCCCTGACTTCAATTGGGGAAAGCGTCCTGCCGTCATAGCAAAATACCCTGCTGCCGGACGCGGCCACAGATTCAAGATCGGTCAGTGCTATCGCTGTGCCGTCTTCATTCAGGACCAGGGTGTTGTCCCTGAGCTGCCAGGTCCTGGCCGTTAGGTTCAGGTCCAGGGAAAGATCAACGGAAGACTGGCCATCCCGGGCTGCGGTAAGAATCATCTGTGCCGCACCGGGATGGAAGTAATAGGAGTTACCCATATCTTAAAAGTCGATGCTGCCCGGGGTTCTGGGGAACGGGATGACGTCCCTGATATTGGTGATGCCGGTGATCATCATCAAGAAGCGTTCGAAGCCAAGACCGAATCCTGAGTGGGGTGCCGTGCCGTAGCGCCTGGAATCCAGGTACCACCAATAGTCGTCCTTGGGCAGGTTCATCTCGTCCATGCGGGCTTCCAGGCGGTCCAGGCGCTCTTCTCTCTGGCTGCCGCCGATGAGTTCGCCGATCCGGGGCACCAAAAGGTCCATGGCGGCCACGGTTTTTTCATCATCGTTCATCCGCATGTAAAAGGGCTTGATCTCCCGTGGGTAGTTGATGAGGAATACCGGCTTCTTAAAGTACTCCTCGGCCAGGAATCGTTCGTGTTCGGACTGAAGATCGATGCCGTAGGCCACGGGGAACTCGAATTTTTTGCCTGATTTTTCCAGGATCTCAATGGCGTCGGTGTAGGGCAGCCGGGCAAACTCTTCATCCATCAGGGTTTTCAACAGGGCCGGCAGGCTTTTGTCAACGAATTTGCCGAACAGGTTCATGTCGGCTTCGCAGTGCTCCATGGCGTGGCCCACCAGGGTCTTCACCAGTTCTTCCCCGTGGTCCATGTTGCCTGCAAGATCGCAGAAGGCCATCTCCGGCTCCAGCATCCAGAATTCCGCCACGTGGCGGCTGGTGTTGGAGTTTTCCGCCCGGAAGGTGGGGCCGAAGGTGTAAACATCCCCAAGAGAAAGGGCGAACATCTCGGCGGAAAGCTGGCCGGAAACGGTGAGGTTGGATTCCTGGCCGAAAAAGTCTTTACCAAAATCCATTTTCCCGTCCTCGGCCACCTGAGCCGGGGAAAGGCTTGTGACCCGGAACATCTCCCCTGCGCCTTCGCAGTCGGAGCCGGTGATCAACGGAGAGGTCAGGTAACGAAACCCCTTGTCCCTGTAAAATTTATGGATGGCATAGGCCATTTCGGAGCGGATTCTGAAGGCGGCACCGTATTTGTTGGTCCTGGGGCGCAGATGGGCAATACTTCTTAAAAACTCGTCGGAATGCCTCTTTTTCTGCAGCGGATAATCTTCCGGGGCAATGGAGATGACCTCGGCGCTGCCCGCCTGGATTTCCCATTTCTGTCCTTTGCCCGGGGATTCAACAAGTTCCCCTGTAATACCCACGGCAGAGCCTGTGGTCAGGCGCTGGACATCTTCATAATTTGCCAGGTCGTTGCCGGCAATCACCTGGATATTGGCCAGGCAGGACCCGTCGTTGATCTCTAAGAAAGAAAAATCCTTGGAATCGCGTTTGGTTCTGACCCAGCCCTTGACAAGCACCTGACCGGGGGATGTGCCCAGTTCCAGAAGTGCCTTGATCTTTGTTCTTTCCATTGTAATTTCCGTAAAAAAATTATATAGTTATTAATTTTGATTGATAACAACCAAATCTTAGTCCTTAAGGGTAATTTTAAATAAAAATCAGTATCATGCATAACAAAATTTATCAAGAAATCCTTGCCCGGGTCCAGACGCCGACCCGATATGCCGGCACCGAGATCAACGCCGTAAAGAAGGTCCACGGCAGCGTGGACCTCACCTTTGCCCTGGCCTTTCCGGACCTGTACGAGATCGGAACCTCCCACTTCGGCCTCCAGATCCTTTACTCCATATTGAACCAGCGCGAAGATATAGCCGCAGAGCGTTTCTTTGCCCCGGCCCCTGACCTGGAAGCCCTGATGCGGGAAAAAAGGGTGCCCTGCCTGTCCATGGAAACCCGGACGCCTTTGGCCGACTTCGATGTCATCGGGGTGAGTTTGCTGTATGAGCTGAACTTTACAAACATCCTGACCCTCTTTGATCTTTCCGGGATTCCCTTTTACGCCAAGGACCGGGACGACAGCCTTCCCCTGATCATTGCCGGCGGCCCCTGCGCCTTCAACCCCGAACCCCTGGCCGATTTCTTCGATGCCTTTGTCATCGGGGACGGAGAAGAATCCGTGGTGGCGGTGGCCGATGCCGTGCTGGCCTTCAAACGGGACGGGGACGGTAAAAAATCCACCCTGCTTCGGGAATTGTCAAAAATCCAAGGGGTTTATGTGCCGGCCTTTTTCACTCCGGCCTGGGATGAGAATGGTATCCAGACCCTGACCCCGGTGTACGAAGATTATACCAGCGTCAAACGGGCTATCCTGCCGGAGCTGACCATGGACAATTTTCCCATGGATCCCATCGTTCCCTATGCCAAACCGGTGCACGACCGGCTGCGCCTGGAAATTGCCCGGGGGTGTTCCCGGGGCTGCCGGTTCTGCCAGGCCGGGATGATCTACCGTCCCGTTAGGGAGCGTTCCCTGGAAGATCTTATGGCCATCACCCGGGAGTCCCTGAAATCCACGGGGTATTCGGACATCTCTTTGCTGTCCCTGTCCACGGGGGATTACTCCGAGCTGCCCGCCCTGATGAAAGAACTGCTGCTGCTGAGCCAGGGCCAGTGCAATGCCATCTCCCTTCCCTCCATCCGGGCGGAAAAACTCACCCCGGAGCTGATGGAACTGATCAAAACCGTGCGGAAAACCGGGTTCACCATCGCCCCGGAAGCCGGCACCCAGCGGCTGCGCAATATCATCAACAAAAACCTCACCGAGGAAAGCATCGAGGCCACGGTGGAAAATGCCCTGGCCCTGGGGTGGAAGAACATCAAGCTTTACTTCATGATGGGCCTGCCCTTTGAGGAAATGGAAGATGTGGAAGGCATCGCAGGACTTTCCTCACGCCTGGCCGCAGCCCATGCCAAAGGCCGCCAGATGGTCAATGTTTCCACCACCTGCTTTATTCCCAAGGCCCACACGCCGTTCCAGCGCCACGCCCAAATGACCCTGGCACAGACCTGGGAAAAACTGGATTTTCTCAAATCCACCCTGCGTCATCCCAAAGTTAAGCTGAAATGGCAGGACCCCAGGATGAGCCAGTTGGAAGGGGTCTGGGCCCGCGGGGACCGCAAACTTTCCGCCCTCCTGGTAAAGGCGTACGAACTGGGATGCCGCCTGGACGGCTGGAGCGACCATTTCGACTATTCCGTCTGGGAAGAGGCCTTTGCCGCCACCGGTATCGATCCGGTATTTTACACGGCCCGGGAAAGAGCGGAAGACGAGCCCCTGCCCTGGGACCACATTGATTCGGGGATTTCCGGCCGTTTTCTGAAAAAAGAATTTCAGCGGGCCAAAGACGTGTCCCAGACACCGGACTGCCGGGAGGCGGACTGCACGGGCTGCGGTATCTGCGACTTCAAAGCAGTCAAGCCGGTGCTCCACAGCCTGGACAAGGCTGCCGTATCGGCTCAGGAACCGGCCGTGTCATCAGCCATGCTGCCCGATGACGCCTTTATCAAATACGATGTCATCTTCACCAAAACAGGAGACGCCAGGTTTTTCGGCCACCTGGAAATGGCCACCATTTTCCAGCGGGCCGTCAAACGGGCCGGACTCACCGTCAAGTATTCCAAAGGCTTCAATCCCATGATGAAGATGTCCTTTGAAAATGCACTTCCCTTAGGCATGGAGAGTGAGGAAGAACGCATGTTCATCTACCTTACAAAAGGCCTGCGCCCGGCGGACATCCGGGATGCCCTGGACGCCCAGTTGCCGGAAGGGATGTCCGTGGTGGACTGCCACCTTCATCTCAAATCCAAAACCCAGGATGATGCCGCCGTCACCTATGAGATCCGGCTGGCTTCCAACTGCCCGGACCAGGCCGCCATTGATAAATTTTTGGCCCTGCCTGAATTTATTGTTGAAGATATCAGCAAAAAAGGTAAAACCAGAAGGACGGATATTCGAAAGTCCGCCTCCGAGATCAAACTGACGGGTCCGGGCTGTCTTCGTATGACCCTTACACGCTATAACACAAGAACGGTCAGGCCTTCCGAGGTACTGGCCAAGGGATTTTCCCTGGATGAAGACAGCATCCTGACCGCAAGAATAAAAAAATTAAGAACCTGATTTAAAGACATAGGATACACCCATGTTAAAAGAGCTCGTTGTCAATTCCGCCCCCCATGAGACCCGGGTTGCCCTTCTGGAAAACGGTACCATTGTGGAAGTCTTTATCGAACGCAGGGATGAAACCAGTATTGCCGGAAATATCTATAAAGGCCGTGTCCAAAGGGTGCTGCCCGGTATGCAGGCCGCCTTTGTGGACATCGGTTTTGACCAGGCCGCCTTCCTCTACGTGGATGATGTCCTGGATACGGCCAGCCTGAAGCTCTGCAGAAAATTCGAGCAGGATCCGGACACCGCCGACACCGAAGCCGAAGACCGGGATACGCAGGAAATGGAAGAGGAAGAACGGGAAAAAGAGCAAACCACATGGACCCCCCGTCCCGTCCCGGAATGCTCCATTGAAGACCTGCTCACCGAAGGCCAGGAGATCATGGTGCAGGTGGCCAAATCCGCCATTGCCAGCAAAGGCCCCCGGGTCACCACCCACATTTCCCTTGCCGGCCGCTACATGGTGCTGATGCCCACCGTTGACCATATCGGCATTTCCAAACGCATCAGCGATGAAGCCGAACGCACCCGCCTGCGGGATATGCTGCTGAACATCCGGGAAAATGATTTCGGCTATATTTTCCGCACCCAGGCCAGGGATATTGATGAGGCCACTTTGAAAAAAGAGGTGGAGTTCCTCAACAAAACCTGGGAAGACATCCAGACCAGGAGCAAAAAGCTGTCGGCCACCGCCCTGGTGTACAAGGACCTCAACGTCACATTCCGGGCGGTCCGGGATCTTCTGGCCAACGAGGCGGACAAGCTGATCATCGATTCCAAGTCCGAGTACGACAATGTCCAAAGTTTTCTGCGCAAACTCATGCCGGACGTCAACCTTTCCGTGGAATACTACAACGACAGGGAGCCCATTTTCGATGCCTACAACATCGAAGGGGACATCGCCCGGGCCCTGAAGAAAAAAGTCTGGCTGAAATCCGGTGGCTACATCGTTATCGAACAGACCGAAGCCCTGGTGGCCATTGACGTCAATACCGGCCGCTACGTGGGCAAGCACAACTTTGATGAAACCATCCTTAAAACCAACCTGGAAGCGGTGAAGGAGATCGCCTACCAGATCCGTCTGCGGAACATCGGCGGCATCATCATCATCGACTTCATCGACATGCGAAGGGAATCCCACAAGGAAAAGGTCATGACCCGCCTTCACGAGGCCATGAGACGGGACAAGAGCCAGACCAACATCCTGCCCTTAACTGAACTTGGCCTGGTCCAGATGACCCGGAAACGCACCCGCCGCAACCTCACCCGCACCCTGTGCGAGCCCTGCTTTTACTGCAACGGCAACGGCCATCTGCTTTCCGGCACCTCCATCTGCCACAAGATTTACAGGGACCTGGTGTCCGAAGCCGGCGACATGATGGGCAACCAGTTTACGGTGAAGGTCCATCCCGAGATCGCCCAGCTTCTTCACGGCAGCGAGAAACATCTTATCGCCTCCCTGGAAAACCAGTTTTCAAAGCCCATTGCCATCTACCCCGAGCCCCATTACCACATTGAGGAGTACCACATCTTCGAATCCCTGGTGAAAAAGTAGGCAGGCCCATGATTGCTGAGGCACTGCTCTGGAGCATCCCGGTGGGCATCATCCACTTTGCCGTCATGGGCGCCCTTTACGGCAATCCCTTTGTGGATAAAATTTACATGGCTGCCCAGCAAAACGGTACCGGGGTCCGGCGCTGGCCTTCCAAACCCCGGTACCTCATTACCCAGTTCTTTGGCACCCAGGTGGAGGTGATTATCCTGGTTGCAGCCTATCTCTGGCTGAGGCCGGATACGTCCGGCATGACGGCTGCCTTGGGTTTGGGACTGGTCTTTACCGCTATAAGGGTGTATCCCAGGTTCTGGAATATGTGGATCCAGACCGATTATCCCAGGAATATGCTGGCCATTGAGGCGGTTAACGGTACCATCGGCACCTTTCTTATTGTGGTGTGCACCGAACTTTTCTGCTGAGATTATAGTATTAGGGATGACCCGGCAGATGCCACCGAACGCCGGGTCATCCTGTTTTAGCCTGCCCCTTTTGTGATACCCGGTAGCCGGCTTTGATGCCCTTAAGGCGGATGACGATCAAAGGACCTTGCCGGCCGGTATGAACGCTTCCTGAAAACAGTAAACAGGTTGCCCGACGCTTAGGGGGAAAAGAAAGGGAAACATGAGACGGCTGTTCGTACACTATATTCAATATCTTTACCTGGCAGCCGCCCTGGCCGCTACTGCAGGATCGGTGTGGGCGCCCCACCTGGTTTTGCAACTGTTGCTGGGCTGGGGAGCGGTCTCTTTCTGGCTTGTCACCTCCGCCTATTTCATGAATGCCGGCTGGATTTTCAGGAAGCGCAGTGACGGAAGCATTCCGGTTTACGTGCGCTGGCTTTTTATCCCGGTATTTTTCATCATAAGGGGATATCACATGTGGGCCCTGGGTAAAGATGATCCTCCCCCCCTGCAGAAAATTGATGACCATCTTTTTTTGGCCCGCAGGCTTCTGGTCTCGGAAATGGATAAGATCGAGGCTGGTAAAATTGATGCGGTACTTGATGTTACGGCGGAATTCGGTGCACCGGACTGGACGATTGCAGGAGAAACGATCCATTATTTGAATATCCCAGTGCTCGATCACAAAATACCCTCAAAGTCCCAGCTTATCCAGGCCGTCAACTGGATACACCGCCATGTCAAGACGGGCAAGAACGTGATGGTCCACTGCGCCCTGGGCCGCGGCCGGTCCGTACTGGTGATGGCGGCGTATCTGCTTAGCCGTGATCCGGACCTGGACGTGGAGACAGCGCTTTCAAAGATCAGCGGTATCCGGGGCACGGCCCGCCTGAACCCCAGGCAACTGAAACTGCTGAACCGCTTATATCAAGACGCGGCCCTGATCCTTCGGCAACAGGCCTGGATTATCGCCAATCCTGCCTCGGGCGGTGGCAAGTGGGACCGGTACCGAACGGAAATCGTCGATGCCCTGACCCCATATTTTACGCTTGAGATCAATACCACCAGCAAAGACAGGGACGCAGAAGAAATTGCACGCGATGCCGTAGACGCCGGTGCCGACCTGGTGATTGCCTGCGGCGGCGACGGCACCGTATCAAACACCGCGGGCGTACTTGTCCGGACAAAGGTCGCCATGGGAATTATTCCCCTTGGGACGACAAATGCCTTGGCACACGTCCTCTGGGGCATACGGTCCAAGCTGGCTCCGGTGGCAACGGCCTGTGATATCATTGTAAAAGGTGTGAGAAAATCGATTGACACCGGGCGTTGTAACGGAAAGGTTTTTCTTTTGATTACAGGAATCGGATTTGAACAGCAGATGATCGCCTACGCCGACCGGGAAGAAAAGGACAATATGGGGCAGCTTGCCTATATCAAGGGACTGTTTCAGGCCGTGGGCCGGAATCGGCCGATTCATCTGGATCTGTGTGCAGACGAAAATCCGGCTGAGAAAATCGTTACCACCAGCCTGATCGTTGCCAATGCCGCTCCCTTTTCCACTCTTCTGGCCCAGGGTGGCGGGGCACCGGACCATCAGGACGGGCTTTTGGATATTACCTGGATCGAATATGCGGACGGCACAGGACCGGTATTCAGCCTGGTTGAGCTGGGACTGGCGGCAATGGAGATCGGATACCGGGGGGACCGGGTTCGCCATCTGCATGCCCGAAGGCTTCTCATTACGGGTGATTCCTCCATTGAATACGCCATGGACGGGGAACCCCACACCGCAGACGCACTGGATATTTCCATCCAACCCGCGTCACTGAACGTGCTGCTTCCAGAAGAAGACATCATCGCTACCCCATAAAACAGCCCTCCGACACTCCGGCTGTCCGGTTTCCTGTATAAAGGTGTCGGCTGCCCGTATTTCTCCAGGGCCGCTTGTCTTCCCACAGCGGCTTTGCTATCAGGAAACCGTTGCTGTCATATCAGGAGGTAAAAATGAAAATTTCGGAATGGCTGGACGACCAGCAGGCCAATGGGAAAGATACGGCGCACATCGAACTGCCCCGGGGCATGCTCCATGACGATGATCCGGATGAGATGGTCTTTTTTGAAGAGTATAAACCCTGTGGATATTTTTGTGCGGAAAACCACCCGTTTTCATCTGTTGTGCGGTTCGGGCACTGGTTTTATTGCAAAGGGCAGAAAAAAGCCGCGGGTATCCACTCGGAAAAAATGACATGGCACCTGTTCACCAAAGACAGGGACACTGCGCTGAAAACCGCCAGGGAGAATATGGAATAATATGAAGGGTTAAAAATGGCGAGGATGGGGTTGTTCGGCAGTTTCAGTAAGGCAGATCACAGCAAGAGTTTTTTGCGCAGAACAGGCGGGCCAACTGCCGTCATGTAAGACCATGACAGTCAACGTGAACTGAATGGGGCTCCACCTCGGTTCCTCTCGCATATATCGTTCAGCCTTCACGCCAGCGCACTCTCATCCCCTGAATCCTGGGTGAACAGGCAGGAAGCGCCGGTGGCATCTTTGATGGAGAAAAGGAACCCTGCGTCAAAGGTTTTTGGCAAAGGAAATACGTTGAGGTCCGCCCGGGGCGCCTTGCTGGCGAACCTGCCGAAATCCCCGTCCGCCACATGGACAGCGGTCTGGGACGGCAGCCTGGCAAGATCCACCAGGCGATCCAGAAACTTGCCCGCACGTTCCCTGTGGTTCGGGTTTTCCACCACCCCGATGACCGTGAGTTCTGCATTTCTCCAGCTGTCCAGCATGCGGTAGGCCAAAAGAATCGCCAGATCGAGGTTGCCGAATTCCATTTCCAGCTCCCACTTGGGTCCCCGGTCCGGCAGCCAGAGGTTGACCTTTTGCCGCCTGCCCAGGCCTGAATCCTCGTGAAGCACGAGAACGGCCGCCCCCATCCGCTGGCGCTTGGCTTCATCCACAAGGTCCGCGATGGCCTCATGGGTGGCCGGATCTTTGGGCAGGTCCATGAACAGCAGGTTGGGCCTGAAAAAAGAGCCCCCCATGGCCTGAAGGCCAACCTTGACCGCATTAGGGAAATCGTCTGCTTCGATCACTGTGGATGAGGTGAAGACCCCTTCGTTGATAAACGCCTGCCGTGAATCTTCCAGGCGTTTGACCAAAACGTCGGAATATTTCCGGGAGGCCGCAACGCCCATAAGCTTGAGTGATCCCATGGGGTATGCCAGGTGGCTGACCAGTTTGAACGCCCCCCGCAGCCGCCGGGGGTCGTGGGTGGGCATCAGAATATTGGGTTTCCATGCCCGCTGGTTGTTCCCCCGGGAAAGGGAGACCTGTTTTGCACCCCATTCGGCAACTGCGGAAAAAAGGCCGCTGCGGACATCACCATATGGGGAGGTAAGCCGCCGCCGCATCAAGATAAAGTAAAGCACCACCACCAGCACCATGGCCACAAGGCCGAATACCGGATTGATTATGAACATGGCCAGAAGGCATCCGCAAAGGCCGGTTAAGGGAATCAGCCGGTTGACGGCAAACAGGGGGCGGTAGCTGATCAGCCGAAGGTTTTGTTCAATGCTCACCACAAGGTTGATGGTGGCGTATGTCAGCAGGAATATCATGGTGATCAGGGGGGCGACGGCGTTGAGTTCCCTGAGCATGATAGCGGCCAGAACAATGGCGGCGGTGACGATCATGGCATTGATCGGTTCGCCTTTCCGGGAGCGCCGGGCGCAAAAGGCCCCGGCAGGAACGATGTTGTGGCTGCCCAGGGCCTGGAGAATACGCGGTGCGCCCACAAAGGAGGCCAGGGCCGAGGAAAAGGTTGCGGCCAGAAGGCCGGCAAGGACGACCGGGCCGTAGAAGGCCTTGTCAATCATCACTGTATAGTTGCGGGTCAGTTCATCCATGGAAACCGAGCGGGCCAGCCAGTATGCCACGGCCATATAAACGATGAAGCTGAGACCGATGGCCGCCATGGTGCCGACAGGAATGGATTTACGGGGGTTTTTCAATTCCCCGGACATATTTGCCCCGGCCATGATACCTGTGGATGCCGGAAAGAAAACAGCGAAAACCGCCCAGAAATGGGTGCCGGAAAAATCGCTTTCAAGGGAGCCGGGATAGCTGCCCCACCATACAACGGTTTTGTCCATGGGGATTGTGACAGCGGCGGCTGCAACCGATAGCAAGGCCAGGATGATGGTCGCCAGGATGAGGTATTGGGCCCTGAAGGCCAGCCGGGTGCTGATAAGGGTAATTCCTGTGATCAACGCGAACACCGTAAGGTCAATGGCGATGGCCGGAACGTCCGGAAATCCCATGGCCTGGCTGGCCCATTGCCAGCCGGCCCGGAATCCGAAGATATACATCACCACGGCCAGGGCCTGGGACAGGTAGAGCGGCAGGCCCACGGCCCCACCCACCTCAAGACCTAACGACTGGGAGATCATGGAAAAGGCCCCGCCCGGCCCCACCCGGATATTGGTGACAAAAGACGACATGGAAAGACCCGTGGCCCCGGCAATACAGAAAGAAAGCGCAATGATGACCCAGGCGCCCCCTAATCCGGCGTTGCCGATGACCCATCCTTCTCTTAAGAAAAGGATTACCCCCAGTATCGTCAGCAGTGTCGGGGTGAAGACTCCGGCAAATGTGCCGTATTTGCGGGGCTGATCCGAATCATGGGCTTCGGCCTGCTTCTGGATGTCTTTGCCGCTTTCGCCTGTGGCATCCTTTCCCGCCACGATTCCGGACTGCTGCTGGGAATCCGCTTCGTTTGGGTTTTCAGGCGGGCTTTTCTCTTCTTGTGTTGCCGTTGTGTTGCCGTCTGTCATGGGCCGCTCCCAAGATTTTTTTTAAGTGTCAGGAACAAATAGTCCTCGGTGGCCGGGACCGTTTATTTAAACCGGGAAGCTGCCGACTTGACGGCTTGTTCAAGTGCTCCCCAGGCCATATCCATGCCCGCCTTCATATCTTCCCAGGCATCGTCTCCCGAGGCCTTTAATTCTTTGAGCTTTTCTTCGGAACTCCGCTGCATGGCCCGCAGCTTGTCTATCTGCCTGTGGTATTCCATTCTGGCTTCCAACTCGGCCTTATCCGCTTTTCTTTTTAATTCGTCGATTCCGGCGCGCCATTTCTCCAGCTGTTCTTCCATTTTTTCTTCATAGGCGTCTTTGCTTTTCATGAAATCTTTCCTTTCATTCTCTGTTGTTTTTACGTCTGTCAGCGGTTCGAGCATATAGGTCAGGTCGCTTATCCGGGACGGATAGGGAACCATGATACTGTCCCGGTAAAGCCGGGAAACCTGAGTGCCGTCGGCCATGGCCCGGCTGAATGTATGGATCATGCCCGCGGCATGGTCGGAGACCACATGGGCCCCCAGAATACGCCCGTCTTCGGAGGTCAGCACTTTAAATCCGGCATGGCGCAGGCCCACACGGCGGTAGGTGGGCCAGTCAAGCCCTTCGGCCGTGTGTTTTTTATACGGTATTCCCTCGGATGCCAGGGCTGCTTCGGTCTTGCCTGCCATGCCGCACTGGGGATAGGTAAACAACACAAATGGGACGGCCCTGTAGTCCACGCGGCTGGATACGCCGTCTTTATCGCGAAGGGATATAATGTTCTCTGCCGCCACCCGGGCTTCATAATCTGCCACCCTGGCCAGGGCAGGGGAGTCTGCGCAGTCTCCTACGGCAAAAATGTGGGGCAAATCGGTTTGCATATGTTCGTTCACCCGGATCCCCTTCGGGGTGCTCCGGACACCGATGCCATCAAGGTTCAGTCCGTCCGTATCCGGCGATCTGCCGGCACCGTGGACCACAAGGTCGGTTTCAAAGGCCTCGCCGCTGGCCGTCCGGACGACAAAGGCGGCATCACGCTTTTCAATTCCGGATATACCCGTTTCAGTCTTTACCGTGATGCCTTCTTCGGCCGAAGCTTTTTGCAGCAGTGCCACCATATCCGCATCAAAGATGCGCAAGGGCCGGTCATGGGTTTCGAGTATGGTGATTTGGCGGTTTTTGCCGCCGATTCTGGCGGCAAAATGGGCGAATTCAAAGGAGATGAATCCGCCCCCCACAAATGTAATCCGGCCGGGCAGGTCGCCTTGATCCAGAAAATCGGCGCTGGAAACCAGGTGTTCTTTTCCTTCAAAGTCCATGTCAGCGGGTTTCGCTCCGGTGGCCACCACAAAGGCGTCCGCTCTGAGCCTTGAATCTTTGGCTTCAAGGGTATAGGCGTCCTTGAATACGGCGTTTCCCCGGATGAAGTCGATGCCCTTTTGGGTCAGGCGCTTCACCGTGGACTGGGGAACACTGTCGGTAAACCGCCGTTTCTGTTCCCTGACCCCTTGCCAGTCTCCCCAGGCGGCCGTGGACAGCCCCCTGTCTTCCAGGTGCCTTGATTTGGCAACCACCTCCGCCACTTCGTAAAACCATTTTTTCGGTTGGCAGCCAGTCAGGGCACAGGTGCCTCCGGGGCGCCGGGCTTTTTCGACCAGTGCAACATCCAGCCCCGACTTTTTCAGTTCATAAGCTGCGGTCTGTCCCCCTGTTCCCGATCCGATAACGATCACATCATAGGTTTTCATTGTGTTCCGGTTCCTTCTGCTGGTTTATCTTTCAAAAAGGATACCCGGAAAAATGGAGGGCGAACAATGGGGTGAATCCCCTATATGCGCCGGCAGGGATGTGTATTTGCGCCCCAGGCCCTTTTGCTATTCCTTTTTTTGGGGCGCTTTTTGTGAGGTGCCTTGCATAAGTTCTACGAACAGGGGAAAATGGTCCGAGCCGATATCCGGCAGGCGCCGGATGGAACTAAGTGTAAAATGGGGGCTGTGGAAAACATGGTCCAAAGGCCAGCGGATGAAAGGATACCGGGCATGGAATGTATTGAACATTCCCCTGCCCACCCGGGGATCCAGAAGACCGCTTATTTTCCTGAAGGACCTCGTTGTGCGCGACCAGGCCACATCGTTGAGGTCTCCTGCAACAATTGTCGGACTGCCGTTTTCGGCAACGGTCCGGGCCACAATCTGCAGTTCCGCATCCCGCTGGGATGCCTTGGGGTTTTCCGTTGGGCTTGGCGGGGCGGGATGGAGAATATGCAATTGTACGGCATCTCCCGTGCCCAGTGTGACCCGGCAGTGAATGGAGGGCACGTCATCCTGGACCAGAAAGGAAATCCGACTGTTTTCAAGGGGCCGCCGGGAATAGACATGCATGCCGTATAGATTGTCCTGGGGCTGTTTGATCGCGTAGGGCATTTCCGGAGCCAGGGTATCAAGGCGGTCCTGCCACCAGTTGTCGGATTCAACGGTCACCAGGATATCGGGCCGGTACTTCCTGACAACACGGATCAGCCTGGCACTGTCGCGGTTCGGGGTAAGCACGTTGGCGGTGAGGATGCTCAGGCGCTTTGCCTTGTCATGGCCTGTGCAGTCTTTGACCTCTGTGGGCCAGAACTTGGAATACGGCGCAATCCGGGTCAGGTGCCACACCAGGCATAAAAGAGCCGGCAGAACAACGCGTAAGTCCGCGGACTTGCCGAATGCGGTTATCGCCAATTGCGCAGTGAGTATAAAGGCGGCGAAGGCGGCCAGTTGTATACGTGGAAAATCCAGGCCCCGGACAGTCCAGTGGGGATGCCGCCACAGGGGGAGCAGGGTAAGAACGCATAAAAGTATGGTTGCTGACGGTAGTATAAAGGGCATTTTAATCTGTTGGTCCGAAAGGCAATAAGGGGTGGTATTGTTATTTTAATCCGGGTTCATCCGGTATCAGGTTCCGTTGTGATGCCGTTCCTGGTGTGCTGCTGCCAATAGATGCGACTTCTTTTTTTTGACTCAACTCTGATACTCTGATTGGCGTTAATTGGTTAATCGAACGGTATTACGCGTTTATGAAATCGTTACATATTGTCCGATCTCTCGGTGACTTCCTTCGGTTCATATTGAATGCATAATTATTAAATAGAAAAGTAATTCTATATGAATTGTAGTGAAAAAGAAAGGGGCTGGATTTTGAGTAAAATCATAGTGGTTATCGCAGAGGAACACTGCATTTTAAGAGACGGGCTGCGGGTGATGCTGGAAAGCACTGATCAATTTGATATTGTCAGCGAGGCTGAAGACGGCCTTTGCGTCCCTGGAGAACGACACACCAGATCTTCTGATTCTTGATTTGTCCATGCCCAAGTACAACGGGCTGTCCGTTTAAATCTTGCCCCCCAACCTTGGGTCCACAACCCTAACGGCCTGCGTTTCGGTTTGGGATGGGGGATTTCACCGGTATAAATACAGGATTTCCCGGCTTTTGCCACTTGGGGCTATCAGATACATATGAGAAAGCCTGCAGGAAAACCAGTCGGCAACAAGAGTGACATTTCGAAGCCGATGGCTCATCTCAAACTGATAAACCGAATGCAATCAAGGGAGGCTGCATGGATCTTTTTTTAAGGCGATGGGGGGAATCCGCCCATACAAGCCTTGGCTTTTTCTGGATGGCCCTGTGGGCATTTGCCCTGGGGTATATCATTTCCAGTCTCATACAGGTTCTTGTGACACAGAAACGCATGAAGGCGGCTATGGGAGACACCGGTCCCAAAAGCATTGCCCTGGGCACGTTTTTCGGTTTCATTTCAAGTTCCTGCAGTTTTGCCGCATTGTCCACCACCCGTGCCTTGTTTCAAAAAGGGGCCGGTTTGGTACCGTCATTGGCCTTCATGCTCTCATCCACCAACCTGGTCATAGAGCTGGGAATTGTCATCGCCATCTTCTTGAGCTGGCAGTTTGTTGTGGGGGAATATCTGGGGGGGCTTCTATTAATATTTTTGGCCTGGGGCTATGTACGCCTTACCCGGCCGGACCGCCTGGTCAAATCGGTACGGGAGCGGTTTGACCGCGAGCATGAAGATACCGGGGGCGAGAAAACGGACTGGAAGGAAAAGGCCTTGTCGCTCAATGGCTGGCAGCAGATCGGGATGCAATATGTGATGGAGTGGCAGATGGTATGGAAAGATGTCTTGATCGGATTTACCGTCGCAGGTATTATCGCCGCATTTGTTCCGGATGCTTTTTTTGAAGCCCTGTTTACAGGGTCCGGCAGCGGGGCGTCAGGTGAACTTGGCTTCCCGTCCCTGCTTGCCCAGACCCTGGTGGGTCCCCTGGCTGCATTTTTGACCTTTATCGGTTCAATGGGGAATATTCCGCTGGCAGCCCTGCTGTTTGACCGGGGGGTGAGTTTTGCAGGCGTCATGGCGTTTATTTTTTCCGATTTGGTCGTCCTGCCGGTACTCCGCATAAATGCGGAATATTACGGTTGGAAAATGGCGCTTTATATTATGTCGCTGCTGCTGACCTGCCTTGTGGCAGCCGCGTTGCTGATGCACTACGGTTTTTTGATGTTCGGCCTCCTGCCGGAGAATTCCCCGGGCACGTCAATTTCGGAACGGGCCTTTTTTGAATTCAACTACGGCTTTTTTCTAAATATCCTTTTCATGGCGGTCAGTGCCGTGCTGGTATGGCTGTGGCGGGGCCGGAAAAAAAATATGGATCACGACCATCATCACGGAGATTCAAAGACAGGCCTGTCTGAAAAAATACTCCGGGTGATCAGCATCCTGGCACTTGCCTGGCTGTCTTGCGGGATGATCGTATATCTTGTTTATCCGGGATAACTCGTTCATCAGGCCGAATAATTTGTGGCCCAGATCAAAAGCCGGATCGGTGAGCATGGGGCTGAGAACGTAACCTTGCTGAGTGCAGATTGAAATCGGTCTTGCCGAACATATATTAATTATATTACATGAATTTTGATGCCGTACATAGGAACAGGAGGAAATATGAACAAGTGGAAAGAACTGGTTGCCTTTTGTGCAATAAGCCTGTTTTGTCTGGGAGCGATGACTGGGTGTACATCGGTGAGTTTGACGGCAGGGGATTCGCCGGGGTCTATTGAACACAGACGGGGTAACGGCCCCCCTCCCTGGGCGCCTGCCCATGGCTACAGAGCAAAACACAGCTACAGGTATTATCCGGATAGCCGGGTTTATTACGAACGAAGCCGCGGGGTTTACTTTTATTATAGAAACGGAGAATGGCAGGTATCGGCAAGTCTTCCGGCCGAAATTCGAATCGGGCTCGGCGATTATGTCACCGTTGAGATGGATGCAGACAGGCCCTATGTGTATCATTCCGATGTCGAGGCCAAATACCCGCCGGGCCAGGCCAAAAAATGGAAGGGCAAAGGAAAGAAAAAAGGGAAAAAATGGTAAGCCCTGTGAGGCTGAGTGCACTGCGTAAAGGAACTGGTTTTTAGACCACCCGGTTCTTACCGCGTTCCTTGGCCTCATAAAGCCGTTTGTCTGCCTTTTCAACGAGATCTTCCACGGTATTGACGGTGTCTCCGCTCTGGGCGACGCCGATGCTGACCGTGACCGCAATATCTTTGGCCCGCATCTTTTCAACATTTTTTCTGATGCGCCGGGCCACGTCATGAGCCTGTTTTAACGGGGTCCCTGGCATGATGACCGCAAGCTCCTCCCCCCCGTATCTGGCAGCAAAATCCATATCCCGGATAGATTTCAAAACGGTTTTTCCCAATTTTTCCAGAACGCAGTCGCCTGCCTGGTGGCCGTGGGTATCGTTGACGACCTTGAAGTCATCGATATCGATCATGAGAAGGGAAACCGGTGTTTTGCCCCGGTTGGACTCCTCAACTTCTTTTTTAAGGATCACGGTGAACACCTCTTTCAGGTAGAGTCCGGTCAACTGGTCCACGGTGGTGTTGTCTGTGACAAACCCGCTTTTTTGTTCTTCAATAATTTTGGGCTCTGCCAAAGCCGGTACGATATTGGTCATATAGTCCAGGCAGGCCACGGTAATCCCCACATTTCTGCCAAGCTTTCGGTTGAGCAATTTCATGTGGGAAAGAATATTCTCCCAAAGATTTTTGGCCTTGGTATTCTCAAAGGATTCATGTGTGAGGGACAGGAGAATCAACGTGTAGATCCGGTCCTTGTATGCCTGTTCGTATTTCTTCAATAGAGGTTCATTCTCTGCGATCCGTTCAATTTCCTTCACCGATAACGTATTTTCATCCAAATCCACGATGTCTTTAAGGTGTTCTTCTTTTTGGGGATCATCCATGTGTGTGTCTTCTTTGTTTGGTGGGTTCAACCGGGTTATTGAGGATCACTATAAGTTGAGGGGCACTATAAGATCAATCCGGGATGCTTGTAAAGCGGATAAAATGCATCATAGCCGGGTTGCCCCAATCAGGAAGCCGCAAAATTTTTGTAGCTGTCCAGCTTCCGGTAGAGTGTGGCCCTTGAAATGCCCAGCCGTTTGGCGGTAAGCGCTCGGTTGTTGTTCGTCTGTTTCAAGGTGGCCTCAATGGTTTCTCTCACCACCTCTTCCAGGGTACCGCCGGCCGGAGACGACTTGTCTGTCTTGGTCTTTGAAATCCCTAAGTGGGTGGTGTCAATGGCGTCGCCGCCGCAAAGGTGAAGGGCCCTTTGCATACAGTTTTCCAATTCCCTGACGTTCCCGGGCCAGTGGTAGCTCACCAGGAGGTCCCTGGCCTCGGGGCTCAAGTGCGGCGGGGACGGGGTGTTTTCAGACAGAAACAGAGCGGCAAGGCGGAGGATATCTTTTTGTCCCCTGTCCTTGAGCGGGGGGATGCGGATGGGGAAAACGTTGAGCCGGTAGAAGAGGTCTTGCCTGAACCGGCCCTCCCGGATGGCTGTGGGCAGGTTGACATGGGTGGCGGCGATGATCCGGGTGTCAACGTTTACGGGCTTGTCGGCACCGATGCGGTACACCTCCCCGGTCTGGAGTACCCGCAGCAGCTTAACCTGCATCCGGTGGGGCATATCCCCGATTTCATCCAGGAGAATGGTGCCGGTGTTGGCCAGTTCGAATTTTCCCGGCTTCCCCCCTTTGGCTGCACCGGTGAAGGTGCCGTCCACATAGCCGAATAACTCGCTTTCCAGGAGGTTGGCGGGGATGGCGCCGCAGTTGATGGGGATAAAGGGATTCTGGTGCCTGCTGCTCCGGTTGTGGATGGCCTGGGCAAACAACTCCTTGCCCGTGCCGGTTTCCCCCTGGAGCAGGACGGTGCTGTCCGAAGAGGCCGCGCCCTTGGCCAGTTGCACCGCTTCGAGAAAGGCAGGTGATGATCCCACGATGCTGTCAAAGGTGAAATGGGCCCGGGTACCGGCGATGGTATCGGCCAGTTTATAAATATCCCTGACTTCGTTGAAGGAGATAACGGCGCCCAGCCGTTCTCCCCCCCGTGACACCACCAGCTGCACCGTGTGGATAAAACTGATGTTGTGATTCCGGACTTTCAGGCGGGCCTCTTTGTTGATCCAGGATTCGGGGTGGGCAGCCACGTCATCCAGGTCGATGTCCAGTCCCTTTAGTACGGACAAGGGCCTGCCTTCCAGATCGTCATTTTTCAGGATCTCCGCACCTTTTTGGTTCACCCGCCAGATCTGTTTTTCACTGTTGATGATGATCAATGCCGTTCTTGAGTAAGAGATGATCCGGTCAAGGAAATTCAGGTTGGCGGCCAGGGCTTTGTTCCGCCGCAATACCCTGAGCTGCTGCTCGGCGGCACGGGCGGCCGTGGTCACCATGTAAAGGGTGTGGGGGTGGGTGTGGGCAGAAGAACCGGAGACAGCTATAATGCCGATGAGCTTCTTGTCCTTTCCGAAAATCGGTGCGGTGGAGCTGGTCAGGCCGTGGGCCTGGCGGCAGAAATGCTCGTCATCCACAAGCTGAATGGGGATCTTGAGTTTCAGCGCCAGGGAAATGGCCGTGGTGCCCACATCCTTTTCGGTCCAGCGGTAGCCGGGAACGCAGTTCCGTGACGCCGAGTCCTCGATCAGCTCTTCTTTTCCCCTGATATGCAGAATGTATCCGTCGGCATCCACTGCGGCAATGATGAAATCGTTGGGGGACAGGAGATTGTAAAACTCCTCAAACTGGGGCAGGAGAATATCCAGCAGTTCCGCGTTCCGGTGCCGCCGCTGGGAAAGCTCCGCAGGGGAGAGGATTTCCTGGTTCTTGTTCCTCAGGATCGGATCAATCCCGTATTCCCGTGAACGCCGGAAAGAGAGTGCGATCTGCTCCTTCATGGCCCCGGGGCTGATCATTTGTCCTCTTTCTATCGCAGGTGTCTCTTTTTCATACATATTTTAAAATACCCAGGAATTTCGATGATATTTAGCCGGTGATATCCTTCTATCCATCGGTTGTTAGTAAACGGTTCCGAGTATACAGAAGGTGAGCGTGTATTTCAACTGCCGGAAGATAAAGGGAAATGGCATATTCAGTTTGCTGTATATGTCTATGGCATTGGTTTGTCTCAAAATCAGACATGTTTCAAATCGAGTCATTTGCCGTTGATTCCGCGTCAATTCAGGGCTTGGTTTGTATGGACGGTTGGAGGATGTATTAAAATGAGTCACATTCCCCTGAGGAAAATCTGCTATAGGATCACATGAAATTGTAAAATGATGCGATGCTTTAGTTACAATGTCGTAAGAATACGGGGGGTTGCGAAGTTTTTGCCCCTGGGGAACCAGGAGGGTGGCATACCCTTTGCTTTTAGAGGGGCAGTGGAGACCGCCAGGTCTCGGAAATAGATACATTAACCGCCGGACATCCGGCAAGGAGAGCGTTTGTGAGAACAGCGGATATCTTGGTCATCGGCGCTGGTATTACCGGATCTTCAACAGCCCTGGGACTGGTTCGCAAGGGGGCGGGACGGGTGGTGCTTCTGGACGAGCAGCTTAAAAGCCAGCGGCTGTCCCGGGGAAACTTCGGCCTGACCTGGTTCATGTGCAAAGGGGCCGGTTACCCGGGTTATGCCCTGTGGTCCCGGAAGGCTGCCGTGGCCTGGCCTGATTTTGCAAAAGGCCTTGAAGAGGAAACCGGTTACGATGTTGAACTGGACTGGACCGGCGGTGCTGTCCATGCCTTTGGCCAGGCGGAGCTGGACGGCTTTGCCAAATCCGTTGGAACCATCAGGGAAGGCTGCCGCAGCGTGGACATTGATTATCCCGTGGAGATCCTTGACCGCAAACAATTCGCAGCGCTGATGCCGGAGATGAGCCTGGGAGAGGAGGTATCGGGAGGCATGTACACCAGTGAACAGGGGCATGTAAACCCCTTAAAGCTTCTCGGTGCGGTACGGTGTGCTTTCCAGAAACTGGGGGGCGTCTACCATGCGGCCCAGGGGGCAAGACAGATCCTGCCCCAGGCAAACGGCACCATTCTGGTAAAGACCTGCAGCGACACCTATGAATGCAAAAAGCTGGTTATTGCTGCCGGCCACGGCTCTGCCCGTCTTGTTGCGTCCCTGGGTGAAACCCTTCATATCTATCCCCAGCGCGGCCAGCTCATGGTAACGGCCCGGTGCCGGCGCAAACTCCATGTCCCCCTGCTCAGCGTTCGCCAGACCCAGGACGGCACTTACATGATCGGGTTGTCCACGGAGAATACGGCCCTGGACACCCGGGTTTCCGCAGATGCCATGAAATCCCAGGCCGCCACTGCGGTCCGCATCTTTCCGGAGCTGGGAAACCTCAACTGGGTTAGGGCCTGGGGGGCCATCCGGGTCATGACACCGGACGGCGGCCCCATTTATAGTCAAATCGGGGACCATGAGAACATCAGCGTTCTTGCCCTTCACAGCGGGATCTCCCTGGCCCCGCTCCATACCGGCTCCATCGCCCCCTGGATCCTGGGGGAAACCACAGACAACCAGATTTCAGAATTTTCCAACGGACGGTTCCATGCGTAAAGAATACACAACAACCGGGGGGAGCACTCCCGGTTTCACATCAGACGATACCCGGACCGAAACCGTTTTCGTCATCCTGGACGGAACGGCCGTCGCCCTGCCAAAGGACGTCAGTGTTGCCGCAGGACTCCTGGGGATCGGTGAGATGATCTCCCGGATATCCCCTTCATCCCAAAAGCCCTGCTCTCCCCACTGCCTGATGGGCGTCTGCTACGAGTGCATGATGGAGATCAACGGCGTACAGCGCCAGGCCTGCCTGACTGATCCCGAGGAGGGCATGGTGATCAACCGCCGGCTGAATTCCCAAGGGTATGAGAGAGTCAAAGGAGATAAGGCATGAGCCACCACTACGACGTGATTGTCATCGGCGCCGGCCCTGCCGGCCTGAGTGCCGCCACCCTCCTGACCCGCATGGGACTGGACGTCCTGGCACTGGACGAACAGCCGCGGCCTGGCGGGCAGATTTACAGAAATGTTGAGGGTGCCGGCGCCCAAAGGCTGACCCTTTTCGGCACGGACTACAGCGACGGTCTCGACCTGGTGCGTGATTTCAGAGCGGCGGGTGTGGCTTATGAATCGGGCGCTTCGGTATGGCAGGTGGAACCGGACGGCCGGGTCTGCTACTCAAAGGACGGGGCATCCAAACAGATCTCTGCCAACTATATTATCGCCGCCACAGGGGCCATGGAACGGCCGGTGCCCATCGCGGGCTGGACTCTTCCCGGGGTCATGGGCGCGGGGGCAGCCAACAATCTGGCCAAGGAAGCAGGGCTTTGCCCGGCCGGAAAAGTCGTTCTTGCCGGCAGCGGACCACTCCTGCTTTTAGAGGCCTCTATCCTGATGAAGAAGGGCGTGGAGATTGCGGCCATCCTGGAAACCACGGATCTTATCCCCGGGGCGGATGCCGCGGCCAAGCTGCCCAAAGCCCTCATGGGATGGGAACTATTGTCCAAAGGCGCTGCCATGCTGATGGAACTTCGCAAGGCGGGTATTCCCCACCACCGGGGAGTCCGCCACATCAGAGCCCTGGGAACCGATGCCCTGGGCGGTGTGGAAGCCAGCGTAAAGGGGAAAAACCTGGTGCTTGACGCAGACCTGCTGCTGCTTCACTTCGGGGTGATTCCCAACACCCATATTTTCAGGCAGGCCGGCTGCCGGATGGTCTGGGACCAAAAGCTTCGGTACTGGTACCCGGCCAGCGACGACTGGGGCCGTACCAACTTTGAAAAGATCTTTGCGGCAGGGGACGGCAGCCGGGGCCACGGGGCGGTTGCCGCCCGCCATAAAGGCACCCTGGCCGCCCTGGAGATCGCCGCCTGCCTGGGCATGATCCCGGAAACCGAGCGGGATGCCCTGGCAGCCCCCGTCCGTGAGGCCCTGAAGCGGGACAGCCTGCCGCGGCCCTTTATCGATGCCGTTTATGCCCCCAAACCCTCCCATTTCCGGTTTGAAAACCATACCGTTCTCTGCCGGTGCGAGAATATCACCGTCGGGGATGTCCGCAAGGTCCTGGCCGAAGGCGTCCGGGATCTCAATGAGGTGAAAATCATCACTCGCTGCGGCATGGGGCCCTGCCAGGGCCGGATGTGCGGTCCTGCCCTGGCGGAAATCGTCGGGGACTACCTTTCCCTGGAACCGAACCATACAGGACAGCTCACCGTCCGTCCGCCGCTCAAGCCCATCCCCCTGGCCGAGGTGGCTGCCATGGACCTGGGCGATGAGGGCACCGACGGCGGCAACTGGCTGCTGGATAAGAAATAAAAAAGAAATAAACCGGCAGCATAAGGTATAGCCTGACCTATGGCTGCTGCAATACTGACGACTAAATTTTGAGGAGTTGACATGAGTATCACCCGAATGGAAACCGGCCCGCGCATGAGCCGGATCGTGACCCACAACGGCACTGTTTACCTTTGCGGACAGGTGGCGGACAATACCGAAGACCCCATCGGTCCACAGACCGAAAACATGCTGGCCAAGGTGGACGCCCTTCTGGCACAGGCCGGCAGCAGCCGGGAGCATCTGCTTTCCGCCACCGTCTATATCCGTGACATGAAGGACTTTGACGGGATGAACGCGGTATGGGACGCCTGGGTACCCGAAGGACACGCCCCTGCCAGGGCCTGCGTGGAGGCCCGGATGGCCCGCCCCGACATTCTGGTTGAGGTGTCCGTGGTGGCGGCGCTGACGTCGTAATCCGTTTTCATTCAGGAGAGGATCACATGGAAAAATTCTTTAAATACGCGCTGGCCGCTCTCATGAGCATCGTTGCCCTGTTGCAGTTCTACCAGGTCATCATGCGCTATATTTTCGAACTGCCGGTGATGGGGCTGGACGAGATCGTGGTCTATCCCACCCTCTGGCTCTATTTCATGGGCAGTGTGAACGCCTGCCGGGAAGATACCCAGATCAAGGCCAACGTCCTGGACATTTTTTTGAAAACCGAGATCGGGAAACTGCGGGTACGGGTTGTGGCCGATATCATGTCCCTGGTGGTGTCCGTCTGGCTGACCTGGTGGGCCTGGGACTATTTCCTCTATGCCTTGAAGATTTGGAAGGAAAGCCCCACCCTCTACATCCCCACCTTCTGGGCCGAGTGTGCCTTCTTCATCGGTATGATGCTGATGACCGCCTTTGTGTCCTGGCACCTGGTTAAAAATCTTCGCAGCCTTATGGCACCTGCGGACCTCCCGGCAACCGCCGCAGAGAAAGGAGTATAAAATGGATATCGTTACCGTATCCTTCATTGCCCTGGGCGCTCTGGTTCTGATGCTCAGCTTCGGGGTGCCCCTGCCCTATTGTTTCGGCGGCGCCCTGATGGTCATGGTTTTTGTGGGCGATGCCACCATGAACGGCACCATGGTCTGGGGCTACAGCCAGCTGGCAAACCCCGTGCTCCTGTGTATCCCGCTGTTTGTCTTTGCCGGCACCCTGATGAGTGAAAGCGGTATTGCCGAAAGCCTTTTGCGGTTCGTCAACGTCTTTGTAGGACGGATCCGCGGTGGCTTGGGCGTGGTCACCAGCGTGAGCTGTGCATTGATCGGGGCCATCTCCGGTTCCGGTCTCACCGGCGTGGCAGCCACCGGCCCCATCTTGATCCCGGAAATGGCCTCAAAGGGATACCCCCGGGGATATGCCACCGCACTGGTGGCCAACTCCTCCATCCTCGGGCTGCTTATCCCTCCCAGTGTAACAATGATTATTTACGGATGGGTGACCGACACATCCATCCTGGCCTGTTTCCTGGCGACCATGGGGCCGGGGCTGCTAATTACCCTATTATTTTGTGTGGTCAACATGGTGATGGCCAGAAAGTTCCCCCTTCAGCTGGACCCCCCGAGACCGGTACGGGAGACCGCCCGTGAAGCCGCCTCCCTGACATCCCGGGCCCTGCCGGCCCTGGTCATGCCCCTGATTATCCTGGGGGGCATCTACGGCGGTGTCATGACCCCCACCGAAGCCGCAGCTGTGGCCGTAATCTATGCGATTCCGGTGGGTATCATGATCTACAAGGGCCTGACGTTCAAAACCTTTGTTACTGCAGCCAAGTCCTCAGCCACCGCAGTGGGGGCCATCATGGTCATGATCGTCTTCAGCCTGATGCTCAGCCAGATCTTCGTCATGGAAGACGTGCCC